>WBZR01001530.1_pt1 | contig 28316 bp, 28 predicted proteins | sample 5204231 | NCBI WGS metagenome assembly WBZR01 (sample SAMN12412403, study PRJNA552823) | activated sludge metagenome | isolation source: activated sludge from anammox sidestream of wastewater treatment plant... | place: USA: Virginia | collected 2017-08
CATCGTGCTGCATTCGGGGCATTTCTCCAAGATCTTCAAGAAGCTGATGGGCGCGCCCTGCAACCTTTCCTGGCGCGAGGCCGGCGAGAGGGAGCGGCTCTGGCTCACGTCGCGCAACCATCCGATCGCCGCCGGCCTGCCCGATCATTTCGAACTCGAGAACGAGGAAATGTATGGCGAACCCTTCGGTGTGCCGGACCCGCTCGAGACCGTGTTCGTCTCGTGGTTCCAGGGGGGCGAGGTGTTCCGTTCCGGCCTGACCTACCGGCGCGGCGCGGGCAACATCTTCTATTTCCGCCCGGGGCATGAAACCTACCCCACCTATCACGACGCGAACGTGCAGCTCGTGCTGCGAAATTCGGTGAAATGGGCCCATAACCCGGCGGCGCGCATCGCCGATCCGAACGCGGCGCCGAACCGTCCGGTCGAATCCGCGCTCGAGCCGATCACGGCGCGGGGCGGTTCGCTTCATGTCGCGGGCGAGGAGGGGTTCCGGTGAAACCCGTGCGCATCCTTGTCGTCGGCACCGGCGGCATGGCGAAATCCCATGTCGAGGCCTACCAGGCCCTCCCCGGTGTGACCGTGGTGGCCGGGGTCGATACCAACGCCGAACGCCTGTCCGCCTTCTGCAAGGCGCATGGCATCGCGCAGGGCTTTGCCTCGGTGGCCGAAGCGATCGCCTGGGGCGGGTTCGATGCCGTCTCGAACGTTACGCCCGATGCCGCGCATCACGCCACCACGCTGCCCTTCCTGGCTGCGGGCAAGCATGTCCTGTGCGAAAAGCCGCTGGCCGCGAACCATGCCGACGCGGCCGCGATGGCGGCGGCGGCCGCCAGGGCCGGCGTGGTGAACATGGTGAACCTCACCTATCGCAACGTCGCGGCCATGAACGAGGCCGCGCGCCTCGTGGCCGAAGGTGCCATCGGTGACGTGCGCCATTTCGAAGCCTCCTACCTGCAAAGCTGGCTGACCCAACCCGCCTGGGGCCATTGGGACAAGGAGGACCAGTGGCTGTGGCGGCTGTCCACCGCGCATGGGTCGATGGGGGTGCTGGGCGATGTGGGGGTACATATCCTCGACTATGCCACCCATGTCGCCGGAGCGGATGTGGCGGGGGTGTCCTGCCGCCTGTGCACCTTTGACAAGGCGCCGGGCGGGCGGATCGGGGATTATGTCCTCGATGCCAACGACAGCGCGGTGATGCATGTCCGGCTGGCGAATGGCGCCGTGGGCGTGGTCCATGCCACCCGCTTTGCCTCGGGGCATTTCAACGACCTGTCGCTGCGCATCTTCGGCACGAAGGGCGGGCTCGAGGTGAAGTGGGAGAACAACGTCTCGATCCTGCGCGGCAGTCTGGGCGCGGACATGATGACCGCCACCTGGAAGGATCTGCCGGCCCCCGCGGTCGAGTTGAACTATGCCCGTTTCGTCGCCGCGGTGCGGGCGGGTGCGCAGGTGCGGCCCGACTTTGCCCGCGGCGCGGCGCTGCAACAGGTGCTCGATCTTGCGGTGCTGTCGGACCGGGCGCATTCGGTCGACCTGAGCGTCTGATCCCGCTTCCGCCGGCCCGCGGACGGGCCGGCGGCAACCTGCCCCGATCAGGCCGCGGGAATGCCGTTGATTTTCCGCCCTGACCGGACAGACTGTCCGAAAGGACGGAGAGGCGGATGCGCAATCAGGTCACCCTCGGGCAAACCGGGCCGGTCGCGGCGGGCGCCCGCATCAGCGACGAACCGCCTGCCCGGATGCGTGACCGCGCGGCGGCACTGCACCGCGCCGGCCACCGGGACGAGGCCCGTGCCCTCTATGCCCGTTGTCTGGCACGCAACCCGGACGATGCGCAGGTCTGGACCAACCTCGGCGCCCTGTTGCGCAGCGAGGGAGAGCACGACCTCGCCCTTGTGGCGCAGGAAAAGGCCCATGCCCTTGATCCCGCCAACCGCAACATCCTGAACAATCTTGCCAATATCCTCAACGACCTGGGCTGGCACGAACGCTCGCTCGCGCTGCGGCGGCGGGTGATCGCGCTTGATCCGGGCGATCCGGGCCATCGCGCGATGGAGGGCAAGAGCCTGCGCTCACTCCTGCGGCTCGACGAGGGGATCCGTGTCCTCACCGCGGCGCTGAGCGACCATCCCGACCATCACGAGACCCGGATCCAGCTTGCGCTGACGCAGCTTGCCTCGGGGCATTATGCCGAGGGGTTCCGCAACTACGCGGCGCGCTGGCTGACCGGGGAACTGACGCCGCGACGGATCGGCACGCCGAAATGGGACGGAGGCCCGCTTGACGGCCGCACCATCCTTGTCCTGCCGGAACAGGGCCTTGGCGATGCGGTGACCTTCGCCCGCTTCCTGCCGGCCCTGCGGCGGTTCAATCCGGCGCGGGTCATGCTCTTGTGCGAGAAGCCGCTCTTGCGCCTCATGTCCGGGGTCGAGGGGGCCGACTGGATCGGGACCGACCCGCACGAAGCCGGCGCCTGGGACACCTGGACCGATCTGATGGACCTGCCCACGCTGCATTTCGCCGCCAGCGACACGGTCCCGCCCCCGACGCGCCTGACCATCCCCGAGGACAGCCGGACCCGCGCACGCGCCATCGCCGCCCCCTTTGACGGCCGTTTCCGGGTGGGCGTGGTCTGGGGCGGGTCCGTCACCTATCGCGGCAATGCCTTCCGCTCGTTCAGCCACCGGCTCTATCACCGGCTGCTGGATGTGCCGGGGGTGCAACTGTTCTCGCATTACAAGGGGCCGGGCCTGGCTGCTTATCAGGCGGATGGCACCTCGGCCTTCATCGTCGATACCGCGTCCGATGACCGCGACCTGGCCGATACCGCCGCGATGATGGAGGAGATGGACCTGATCATCACCTCCTGCACCGCCACCGCCCATGTTGCCGGATCACTTGGCCGGCCGGTCTGGACGCTGCTGCATTGGGATGCGTTCTGGCTCTGGCAGGTCGCACGCGACGAAACCCCCTGGTATCCGTCGATGCGCCTGATCCGGCAGGACCGGCCGCGCTACTGGGACGGGGTCCTGGCCCGCGTGCATGCGGATCTCTCGGCCCTTGTGGCCACAAGTCGAAAGGCAGGGCGATGACGGATATCGCGGTTCCCGTCTCTCCGGGTGAACTGATCGACAAGCTCACCATCCTGCGGCTCAAGGGCGAACGCATCGGCGATCCGGCGAAACTTGCCAATGTGCGGCACGAGGAGGCGGTTCTCATGGCCGTGGCACGGACCCATCTGCCGGCCTCCGCGCGCCTCGAGTCGCTCTGGCAGGAGTTGCATGACATCAACGCGCGCCTCTGGGTGATCGAGGACGACATCCGCGATTGCGAGCGGCAGGGCGATTTCGGGCCGCGTTTCATCGGTCTGGCCCGTTCGGTCTATCGGGTGAACGACGAACGCGCGGCGGTGAAGAAGGCGATCAACCTGCATCTCGGTTCTGCCATCACCGAGGAGAAATCCTATGCCGATTACCGCGACGGGGGCAGCGGTGCCTGACCGCCTGAGCGCGATCCGCGCCGAATTGCGGCAGATCCTGCGTGACGACCGGGCCCGCCTTGCCGGCGAGCGCACCCGTGCCCGAGGCGAGATCAACCGCCGCATTCACGAGGTTTCCTCGATGCTCGACCCGGCCTATCCCTATGCCAGCCAGGCGGGACAGGATGCCGTGGTCGACCGGCTGCTCGGGCAGAAGCGCGGGGGAACCTTCGTCGACATCGGCGGCTATGACGGTGTGACCGGCTCGAACACGCTTTTCTTCGAACAATGGCGCGGCTGGACCGGGGTTCTGGTGGAACCGGTCGCGGCCCAGCTTGCGAAGGCGCGCAACCGGCGCCGCTGCCCCTGTCTGGGTGTTGCCGTGGGTGCGACCGAAGGCGAGGCCGGTTTTCTCGAAATCTCGGAGGGTTACACCCAGATGAGCGGGCTGGCCGACAGCTACGACCCCGCCCTGCTCGCGCGGGTGCGGGCCGATCCGCGCCACCGCGAATCCCTGCGCAATGTGCCCGTCCGGCCGCTGGCCGCGATCCTGGACGAGGCCGGGATCCCGCATCCGGATTTCGTCTCGCTCGACATCGAGGGCGGCGAAGAGGCGGCGCTGGCCGCCTTTCCCTTCGACCGGCACCGGGTGGCCTTCTGGGCGATCGAGAACAATGCCGGCGGCCCCGGAATTGCCCGGATCATGCGCGCCACCGGCCACGACCTGGTGGAATTCTGCGGCCCGGACGAAATATGGCGGCTTCGTGGCCTTTGAGGGCGAATTGAATCGTTAAGCCGGCCTTCACGCCTTTGAACCTAATCCGGAACCGGGTGAAGGAAAGGGTGTGAGCGATGGGAACGGCCAAGAATGCGCCGGTCATCATCAAGCGCAAGAAGAACGTGATCGAAGGGGGCCACCACGGCGGCGCGTGGAAGGTCGCCTATGCCGATTTCGTCACGGCGATGATGGCCTTCTTCATGCTGATGTGGCTGCTGGGTGCAACGACCGAGGAACAGCGCAAGGGAATTGCCGACTATTTCGCGCCCTCGCTGCCCATCGCCCGATCCTCGGGCGGATCGGACGGTGCCTTTGGCGGCAACAACCCGACCTCGCGCGAGGCCATGACCGAAGTCGGCCAGTTTCTTGCCGATGGGATCACCGGGCAGGCCGACTCCCTCGTCGGCAGCGATTCCGACGGAACCGCCGCCCTTGCCGCCGCCGAAACCGTCGCTCTCGAAGAGATCGAGGATGCCCTTCTGGGCCGCCGGGGCGAAAGCCTGATCTCCGACCAGACGCTGCGTCATGTGGTGACCCGCGTCACCGACGAGGGCCTTGTCGTCGAGGTATTCGCCCTGCCCGGCGCGCCCCTCTTTGCCACCGGCACCGCCGAGGCCCTCCCCCCCACGCGCGAGGTCGTGGCCGCGATCGCCGGACTCAGCCGCATGGTGATGAACCCCTATGCGATTGCCGCCTATGTGCCTTCGCAACCCGTTGTCCTTGCCGGAAATCCGGTCTGGCACCTGTCGATGGACCGCGCCGATACCGTGCGCGCCCTGATGGAGGACGGCGGCGCCGATCCGATGCGCCTGCGCCGGGTCACCGGTCACGGCGACCGCAATCCCGCGACCGCCGACGCCATGGCCGAGCGCAATGACCGATTCGAGATCACGCTGCTGCGCAACGGCCGGCGACGTTAGTCAGTCCTTAAGAGCGCGCGCGCTACTGCTGTCTGGCGATTCCCCGATGACCCGGAAAGGAACCCGATGACGATCTCCTCCTCCCTGAATGCCGGTGTCGCCGGACTGGCAGCGAACGCATCGCGGCTTGCCACGATCTCCGACAACATCGCCAATTCCTCGACCTACGGATACAAGCGGGTCGTTACGGATTTTCACGCCATGGTGACCGGGTCGAACCGGGGCACCTACACGGCGGGAGGGGTGCGCACCTCCAATCTCCGCCTCGTCAATGATCGCGGATCGCTCATCACCACCGCGAATCCCACCGATCTGGCGGTGCGTGACCGCGGGATGCTGCCGGTCACGCCCCTGTCCTCGCTGCGTGGTACCGGATCGCCGCCGATGCTGCTCACGCCCACCGGATCGTTCCGTGTCGACGAACGCGGCTATCTCAAGACCCCGGGGGGCCATGTCCTCATGGGCTGGCCGGCCAATCCGGACGGCTCGATCTCGACGCATCCGCGCGACAACAGCACCTCGCTTCAACCGGTGCGCGTCAACTTCAACCAGGTGACGGGCCAGCCGACCACCGCGATCGACCTTGTCGTCAATCTGCCCTCGACAGCGACAATCGCCGGGGCGAACGGCGATCCCTTCGAGATGTCGGTCGAGTATTTCGACAATCTCGGCGTGCCCAGGACAATCGGCGTGGCCTTCACGCCAACGGTTCCGGGGGCCGGTGCCTCGAACGAATGGACCATGGTCCTGACCGACGATGCGCAGGGGGGGGCCGTCATCGGCGAATATGTCCTCACCTTCGACGACGACCGCAGCGCGGGCGGCACCCTGCTGTCCGTCACCGCAGTCAGCGGCGATGCCCATGATCCCGCGACCGGCGCGATTTCGGTGGATGTCGCGGGCGGGCCCATTTCCGTGCACATCGGCCGCCTGGGCGAGGTTGGCGGAATGACCCAGCTCTCCGACATCTTTTCGCCGGTCGAGATCAGCCGCAACGGCTCCGTCGCCGGCACCATGACCGGGATCGAGGTTGACGAGAACGGCTTTGTCCATGCCGTGTTCGACACCGGCCAGTTGCGCACGCTCTATCAGGTGCCGCTCGTCGACGTTCCCAACCCGAACGGTCTTCAGGCGATGGACGGCCAGACCTATGCCGTCACCCGCTCCAGCGGCAATTTCTATCTCTGGGACGCAGGCGACGGCCCGACTGGCCCCGTCATTCCCTATGCGCGCGAAGAATCGACCACCGATATCGCCGCCGAACTGACCAGCCTCATCACCACCCAGCGGGCCTATTCCTCGAACGCCAAGGTGATCCAGACGGTGGACGAAATGCTTCAGGAAACCGCCAACATCAAGCGATAGGTTCTGTCGATGAGTCTGTCACATTCCCTCGCCAACGCCCTCAGCGGCCTGACCGCGGCCTCGCGCATGGCCGAGACCGTCTCGGCCAACCTCGCCAATGTGATGACCGACGGCTATGGTCGCCGCTCGGTCGAACTTGCCGCACAGGCCCGCGGCCTGAACGGTGGCGGCGTGCGGGTCGAGGGGATCGTGCGTCATGTCGACCGCAGCGTGCTTTCGGACCGGCGCGATGCCGGGGCCGGCCTCGAGGGACGCAGGCTCACCGTCGATTCACTGACGCGTGTCGAAGCCGCAATCGGTATCGCGGGCTCGGACACGACGCTGTCGTCCCGCCTGTCGGCGCTAGACTCCAGCCTGACTGCCGCCGGGGCAGATCCCTCTTCGGACATCGCGCTGGGGCGGGTCGTCACCCGCCTTGGCGAACTGGCGACGCATCTGCGCAGCGTGGCGGCCATCGTCCAGAATGAGCGTCTCGACGCCGACCGCAAGGTCGCCGCGGATATCGACACGCTCAACCGTTCTCTGGTTGCGCTCGAGGGGGTGAACCGCGACATCGCGGCCGCGCTGCTCAGCGGTGCCGATCCCTCCGCCTTCATGGATCAGCGGCAAAGAATCATCGACACGATTTCCGCCATCGTTCCGGTCCGCGAAATCGACCGCCCTGCCGGCGGGGTCGCCCTGGTGACGCAGGGCGGCGAAATCCTGATCGACGGTCCCGCACGCCAATACGGTTTCTCGGGTGTGAACATCGTCACGCCCGACATGAGCCTTGATTCGGGTGGACTCTCGGGCATCACCTGGAATGGCCGGCCGGCTCCCGGAGAGCCCGGCATCGGCCGCCTTGACGGCGGCTCGCTTGGCGCCGCAATGCGCCTGCGGGACGATGTCCTCCCCGCCCGAGCCGAAAGCCTCGATCGCTTCGCCGCGGACCTCGTCCTGCGCTTCGCCAACCCGACGACCGACCCGACCCTCGCTTCGGGCGCCGCCGGCCTCTTCACCGACGCCGGCATGCCCTTTGATCCGCTCGCTCTGGCCGGGGTCACAGGTCTGGCTGGCCGGATTGCTGTCAACGATCTGGTCGATCCGACCCGGGGCGGGGCACTCTGGCACCTGCGCGACGGTCTGGGCGCAGCTGTCGCCGGGCCGGTCGGCAATGCCGCCCAGATTCATGCCTGGGCGGATGCTCTCACCCGGACCCAGCCGTTGACCACTGGCGGCCCACCCGGTGACGCGGCCGCTCATGCCGCCCGGATCGAGGCGGGCGTCGCCACCGACCGACTCCACGCCGAAGAGCGACAGGCCGAAGCCAGTGCCCGCTGGAACGCCCTGCGCGAAACCGAACTGTCCGGCGGCGTCGATTCCGATCACGAGATGCAGAACCTTCTGCGCATCGAACAGGCCTATGCCGCCAACGCCCGCGTGCTGAGCACGCTGGACGACATGATTCGCATCCTCATGGAGATATGAGCAATGGCCCATACGTCGATCGGCGACATGGCCCAGCACTTCATGTCCCTGCGCTCTGTGGCGGCATCGCGGACCCGGCTTGTCGAACTTGCAGGCGAACTGTCCAGCGGAGAGGTCAGGGATCCCGCCGCCCGTCTTGGCGGGCGGGTCGACCTCCTGGCCGATGCCGACCGCAGGATTGCCCGCTACAGTGCCGACCTTGCCGCAACCGGCGCCCTCTCCCGACGGTTCGACACCGCGCAGATCGCGCTCGACCAGATCGAGGGACAGCGTTCCATCCTCTCTGCCGAACTCCTGGCGCTGCCGCCACGCGCCTCGCCGCAGATCCTCACCGCGCAGGCCGCCCGTGCCGAAGCGGCCTTCTCCTCGGTCATCAATGCCCTGGGCGCGCGCCATGGCACGGAATCGCTGTTCTCCGGCACCGCCACCGACCGGGCACCACTCGCCCCGCCCGGCGCGATCCTCGCCGCGCTGAGGGCCGAGGTCGCCGGTGCCGCCGACAATGCCGACGTGATGGCCCGGGTCGAAACCTTCTTCGACGATCCGTCCGGGGGGTTTGCCACCATGGCCTACCACGGCGACAATGGCCCGCCGCCGACCCGGTGGATCGATGGGCAGGAAATCGAACTTGCCCCACGTGCCGACGACCCGTCACTGCGCGCAGTGATGAAGGCCCTGGCGCTTGCCGCGCTTGCCACCGAAGCACCTGTGGGGGCAGACCCGGCGGCGCGCACCGATCTCATGCATCGCGCCGGACGGGCACTCATGGCCGCGGCGGAACCTCTCGTCACCACCAGGGCGCGCCTCGGGGCGGTGCAGGAGCAGGCCGATACCGCGCTCAGCCGCCAGTCCGCCGCACTTTCCGCGACCAGAATCCAGCGCCATGAAATGACCGCCGCCAATGCAGAGGAAACCGCGGTGTCGCTGCGTCAGGTCCAGACCCAACTGGAGACCCAATATGCCGTGTCCGCCCGTCTGGCCGGACTTTCACTCACCGGATATCTGCGGTGATGCGCGCGATCACCATCGCCCTCGTGGCTGTTTTTTCGGCCTGTGCCGCGCTGGCAACGCCGGTGCGGATCAAGGATCTGGTCGAATTCGACGGCGTCCGTTCGAACGAGCTTGTCGGTTACGGCCTGGTTGTCGGCCTCGACGGCACCGGCGACGGGTTGCGCAATTCACCCTTCACCGAAGAGATCATGGCCAACATCCTCGAACGCCTCGGCGTCAACGTCACCGGTGAACAGTTCCGGCCCAGGAACGTGGCCGCCGTTCTCGTGACGGCCAGGTTGCCACCTTTTGCCCGGGCCGGCGCCCCGATTGATGTCACGGTATCGGCAATCGGCGACGCATCGAGCCTGCGCGGCGGGACGCTGGTGATGACCCCCCTCAATGCGGCGGATGGCGACATCTACGCCGTCGCCCAAGGATCTGTCATTGCCGGAGGCATCGTGGCAGAGGGCGAAGCGGCGCGCATCACGCAGGGGGTCCCGACCTCGGGCGTCATCCCGGCAGGCGCCACGGTGGAGCGCGAGGTGGCCTTCGCCCTGTCGGATCTGTCGCATGTCCGGCTGGCCCTCCGCACGCCGGATTTCACCACGGCCGCCCGGATCGAGGAGGCGGTCAACCGCGAGTTCGAAGGCGCGGCCGCGACCATGCTCGATGCGGGCACGGTCGACCTCGACATCACGGCGGTGCGCGCGGCTTCGCCCGCGCATGTGCTCAGCCGGGTCGAGAACCTGCTTGTCGAACCTGAAATGCGCGCCCGGGTGGTGGTGGACCAGCGTTCCGGAACGATCGTCATGGGAGAGGAGGTGCGGATCAGCCCGGTCGCGGTCAGTCAGGGGGGACTCACCCTCACCGTCGAGGAAGTGCCGCTTGTCGTGCAGCCGAGCCCCTTTTCCGAAGGCGAGAGCGTGGTGGTGCCGCGAAGTCAGGCCTCCATCGCGGCGGATCCCGGAATTGGCATGGCCGAAATCAGGGGCGGGACCAGCCTTTCAGAGGTGGTGGCCGGACTCAACGCGCTGGGCGTCGCGCCGAACGACATGATCGACATTCTCAAGAGCATCCGTGCGGCCGGCGCCCTTCATGCCGAATTCATCGTGAACTGATCGTAAGCATTCGGCGAGGGCCGTCTGGCGCGGATGTCATCTTGCGGGTTACCGGACGTCCTTATGGACGCACACGAAGACACCCCCCGCATTCAAGTTTTGGCGATTTCGGACACGGGCCGCCGCCGGCGGTTCACGGATGATGAGAAGCTCCGGATCGTCGAGGAGAGCTATCGCGACGGCGTGACGGCCGCCGATGTGGCCCGCCGCCATGAGATCAGTCGGTCGATGATCTATGACTGGCGGCACAGGCAGCGGCTTGGGCTTCTGGGTAGCCGCGCATCGTTCATGCGCGTGGTTGCGATGGAAGAAGGCCTATCTTGCGCGGATGCGCCGCTTGCGGCGGACGTCGTGCGATCATCGGCATTGACCATTGATCTCGGCGGTCGGTGTCGTGTGACGGTTCCTGCGGATTTCGACTTGGATGCCGCGGCGCGTTTGCTCAATGGCCTTATGGTGAAGCGATGATCGCGTTTCCGGCAGGGACGAAGGTGTGGATCGCCGGTGGTGTCACGGACATGCGCTGCGGGATGAATTCGCTTGCGCTGAAGGTCCAGCAGGGGCTCGGCCGCGATCCGCATGGCGGCGAGATATTCTGCTTTCGCGGGCGTAAGGCCGATATGGTGAAGCTTTTGTGGTTCGACGGGGTGGGCATGTCACTTTATGCCAAACGCCTCGAGGCCGGGAAATTTGTCTGGCCCTCCAGCGCCACCGGCGAGGCGGTTGCGATTTCGGCGGCGCAGCTGGGGTATCTTCTGGATGGAATTGACTGGCGCAATCCGCGCTGGACCCAGAGGCCGAAAAAGATGGGCTGACGGGGATGAAGCGACTGTATTTGTTGGCTTTTACGCTGACGCATGGCAAAAGTCGCCATGTCTGATCCTGCTTTCGAAATCGAGAGGTTGCGTGCCGCGCTCGCCGCGGCGGAGGACCGCGCTTCGTCCGCGGAAGCCAAACTGGCACAGGCCCGCGCGGTGGTCTCGACCTCCGAGGCGATGATCGCGGGCCTCAAGCTCGAGATCGCACTGCTCAAGCTCGAGCAATATGGCCACAGCGCGGAACGGACGGCGCGGCTGATCGACCAGCTGGAATTGCAACTGGAGGAGCTGGTGACCGACGCCGCCGAGGATGCGGCGCGGGCGGAAAAGACCACGAAGGTGGCGGCTTTCGAGCGGCGCAAGCCCGTGAAGAAACCATTCCCCCAGCATCTGCCGCGTGAGCGGGTCGTGGTCCCGGCACAGACCTGCTGCACCTGCTGCGGATCGGACCGCATCGTGAAAATGGGCGAAGATGTCACCGAGACGCTGGAGGTGGTGCCGCGGCAATGGAAGGTGATCCAGACCGTCCGCGAAAAGTTCACCTGCCGGGCCTGCGAGAAGATCAGCTAGCCGCCCGCGCCATTCCACCCGATCCCGCGGGGTTGGGCAGGCCCCAGCCTGTTGGCGATGATTGTCTTCGAAAAATTCGGCCAGCATCAGCCTTTGAACCGCCAGGCCGAGCGGTATGCGCGGGAAGGCGTGGACCTCGGCCTCTCGACGATTGCCGACCAGGTCGGTGCCGTGACCGATCTGCTGAAGCCGCTACTTGATCTGATCGCGGCGCATGTCATGGTGGCCGAACGCCTGCATGGTGACGATACGACGGTGCCGCTGCTGGCCCGCGGCGGCACGAAGACGGCGCGTCTCTGGACCTATGTCCGCGACGATCGTCCCTTTGGGGGCGCGGCGCCGCCAGCGGTGGTGTTCCGCTTCTCGCGCGACCGGGGCGGGGAACACCCGGTTGCGCATTTGAAGGCAGTGTCCCGGGTGGTGGTGAACTGCTGCCATATCCGTGATTTATTGGTGAGCCCGGCGCGATTCGAACGCGCGACCAACTGATTAAAAGTCAGTTGCTCTACCGGCTGAGCTACGGGCCCGCACCGCGCGCTGACTAGGGGAGGGCGGTGGACACGTCAACCGCAAAACGAAGCCTGCGCAACGCCGGCGCGGGGAATGTGGTGGGCTGTGTAGGGATCGAACCTACGACCCGCTGATTAAGAGTCAGCTGCTCTACCGACTGAGCTAACAGCCCACAAGAGCGGGCGGATAGACTGTGCCCGGTGCAAGGTCAAGGGGTTTTCCGCACGCATCTGGATTCGACCGCAGCCTTGGGTTATGGGCGGGGCATGTCGCGTGATCCCGCTCCCCTGCTGCCGTTCATGAAGATGCACGGTCTTGGCAACGACTTTGTCGTGATCGACGCGCGCGCCGGCGCGCCGGTCCCCGATGCGCGGCTGGTCGCGGCGCTGGCGGACCGGCGCCTTGGCGTGGGATTCGATCAGCTTGCGGTGATCCACGGGGATGGGGCGGGCGCGGACCTGCGGCTCGAGTTCTGGAATGCCGATGGCAGCCGATCCTCGGCCTGCGGCAATGCCACCCGCTGCATCGCCCGTCACGAGATGGACCGGACCGGCAAGGCCGCGCTGACCATCGCCACCGCAGGCGGAACCCTTCGGGCCGAGGATGCCGGCGGCGGGCTGACGGCGGTGAACATGGGCAGGCCGCGCCTTGACTGGCGGGACATCCCGCTGGCGCGGGCGATGGATACGCTGTCCCTGCCGATCGAGGGCGCACCGGTGGCGACCGGCATGGGAAATCCGCATTGCACCTTCTTTGTCGAGGATGCGGGCGCGGTCGATCTGGCCGCTTTCGGGCCGGTGCATGAACATCACCCCCTGTTTCCCGAACGCACCAATGTGCAGGTGGTGCAGGTCACAGGCCCCGATCACCTGCGGATGCGGGTGTGGGAAAGGGGGGCGGGCATCACCCCGGCTTCGGGGTCTTCGTCCTGCGCGGTCACGGTCGCGGCGGTGCGGCGGGGATTGACCGGGCGCCGGGTGACGCTTGATTGCGACGGCGGGCGGCTCTGGCTTGACTGGCGCGAGGACGGGGTGTGGATGACCGGGCCGACCATGACGGTTTTCGCGGGGCAGATCTCGCGGCAGTTTCTGGAATCGCTGTGATGGAGGGCAACGCGCCTGTGTTCTCGACCCTCGGCTGCCGGCTCAACGCCTGGGAGACCGAGGCGATGAAGGACATGGCGGCCGCCGCCGGTCTGCGCGATGCGGTCGTGGTCAACACCTGCGCCGTCACCGCCGAGGCCGTGCGCAAGGCCCGTCAGGAAATCCGCCACCTGCGGCGCGACAACCCCGGTGCCACGATCGTCGTCACCGGCTGCGCCGCCCAGACCGAGGCCGCGATGTTCGCCGCCATGCCCGAGGTGAACCACGTCATCGGCAACCGTGAAAAGATGGACCCCGCGACCTGGGCGGCCCTGGCCCCCGACCGGATCGCCGGCGCCGCGCAGGTGATGGTGGACGACATCATGTCCGTGCGCGAGACTGCGGGCCATCTGATCGACGGTTTCGGCACCCGGACGCGCGCCTATGTGCAGGTCCAGAACGGCTGCGACCATCGCTGCACCTTCTGCATCATCCCCTATGCCCGCGGCAATTCGCGGTCGGTTCCGGCGCAGGTGGTGGTCGACCAGATCGCCCGTCTGGTGGAGCGCGGCTATCGCGAGGTGGTGTTGACCGGGGTCGATCTGACCTCATGGGGGGCGGACCTGCCCGAGGGGCCGCGGCTGGGCGATCTGGTGCGGCGCATCCTGCGCATGGTGCCCGCGCTCGACAGGCTGCGCATCTCGTCGATCGACTCGATCGAGGCGGACGCGGCGCTGATGCAGGCGATCGCCGAGGAAAGCCGTCTGATGCCGCATCTGCACCTGTCGCTTCAGGCCGGCGACGACCTGATCCTGAAGCGGATGAAGCGCCGGCATCTGCGCGCCGATGCGATCCGCTTTTGCGAGGAGGTGCGGCGGTTGCGCCCGGACATGACCCTTGGCGCGGACATCATCGCCGGCTTTCCGACCGAGACCGAAGAGATGTTCGCCCGCTCTCTTGATCTGGTCGGGGAATGCGGGCTGAGTTTCCTGCATGTCTTTCCTTATTCGCCCCGTCGCGGCACACCTGCGGCGCGCATGCCGCAGGTGCCGGGCGCCGAGGTGCGCGAACGGGCGGCGCGGCTGCGGGCCGAAGGGGACGCGGCACTTGGCCTTCATCTGGCGGCGCAGGTCGGGCGCAGCCATCGCGTGCTGATGGAAAATCCGCGCATGGGCCGCACCGAACAGTTCAACGAGGTCCGGTTCGACACCGATCAACCCGAGGACCGCATTTTCGGCGTGACGATCAAGGGTCAGGACGGCCGCGCCCTGCGGGCCTGATGTGCGGCGGCCGGCCGGTTTCAAGGCGGACGGTGCTGCGCGCTTGCCCCGGCGGCGCGGTTCGCTAGGGTCCGCGCCGGTGCCGGACGGAAGTGGAGGTTCCGATGAAGCTCATCATGTCGCCGCTCTCGCCCTATGCGCGCAAGGTCCGTGTCCTGATTCGCGAGGCCGGCCAGGGCGAGGAGATCGAGGAGGTCGCGGTCTCGACTTCGGCCCTTGCAACCGATCCGCAGGTGAAGGCCAGTCACCCGACCGGCCGCATCCCCGTTCTCCTGCGCGAGGGGGCGCGACCGCTGCACGACAGTCGGGTCATCACCCGCTATCTCGATGAACTGTGGGGCGCAGGGCTTTATCCATCGGATCGGCTGTGGGAGGTGCTCACGCTCGAGGCCACTGCCGAGGGGGTGGTGGATTCGGCGCTGGTCATGGCCTACGAGATGCGGTTGCGCCCGGCCGAACTCCAGTGGCAGGACTGGCTTGACGCGCATTGGGCCAAGATCGCCAACGCCCTTGACCAGCTCGAACACGAGGCGGGCAGCCTCCTGGCGCAGCCGATCGACATGGGACAGATCGCGCTGGGCGTGGCGCTGGGCTATCTCGACCTGCGGTTTGCGGCGCGCGACTGGCGGCGTGACCGGCCGCATCTGGACGAGTGGTTCGACACTTTCGGCGCCCGCGCCTCGATGGTGGCGACCAGACCGGCCTGAACCGGGTCGCGGCGTGTCCCTTCATGTGTCCTTCGTGACGCTCATGCCGTGTTTTGGTCCGATTCCATGCCGGTCAAAGCTGGACGTGCCCGGTCGAGGTGGCTAAAGGTCGGCTGAACCGACCGGCGGATAGCCGCCGGCGCGGCAATGCCGTGGCCCGTCGGGGCCCCCGTCAGCGAATCGGAGAACGACCCGTGTCACACGCAGAAGATCCCCAGGGCAACCGCCGCGACTTCCTTTATTACGCGACCGGCAGCGCGGCGGTTGTGGCGACGGGGGCGGCGGTGTGGCCGCTCGTGAACCAGATGAATGCCTCGTCGGATGTGCGTGCGCTGGCCTCGATCCGGGTCGATGTGTCGTCGGTCGAGCCGGGCACGCAACTGACGGTACTGTGGCAGGGCAAGCCGGTGTTCATCCGCTCGCGCACCGAGGAAGAGATCGCCACCGCCCGCGACACCCCGGTTGCCGATCTGCCCGACCAGATGTCGCGCAACGACAACCTCGCCAATCCGGCCGCCGATGCCAGCGACCAGAACCGCGCCCTGTCCGAGGACGGGGTCTGGCTGGTGCAGATGGGGGTCTGCACGCATCTGGGCTGCGTTCCCCTTGGGGAATCGGGCGATTTCGGGGGCTGGTACTGCCCCTGCCACGGGTCGCACTACGACACGTCGGGCCGCATCCGCAAAGGGCCGGCGCCGCAGAACCTGCACATTCCCGTCGCCGCCTTCATCGACGACACCACCATCGAGCTTGGCTGAGGAAAGATCCGAATGTCCGGTATCCCCCACGACCATTACGAGCCCAGGACGCGGATCGAGAAGTGGCTTGACCGCCGCCTGCCGGTCATCTCGCTCCTTTATGACACGCTGATGATCCCCACACCCAGGAACCTGAACTGGTGGTGGATCTGGGGCATCGTCCTCGTCTTTGCTCTGGTGCTCCAGATCGCGACCGGCGTCGTGCTGGTCATGCATTATGTCCCGCATGTCGACATGGCCTTCGCCTCGGTCGAACATATCATGCGCGACGTGAATTCGGGGCACATGATCCGGTATTTCCACGCGAACGGCGCTTCGCTGTTCTTCGTGGCGGTCTATCTGCACATCTTCCGCGGCCTCTTCTACGGCAGCTACAAGGCCCCGCGCGAAGTGACCTGGATCATCGGCATGCTCATCTATCTCGTGATGATGACGACCGGTTTTCTGGGCTATGTCCTGCCCTGGGGGCAGATGTCGTTCCACGGCACCGCGGTGATCACCGGCCTGTTCGGTGCGATCCCGCTGGTGGGCGAATCGATCCAGTCCTGGCTCCTCGGCGCGGGGGCGGTGGGGCAGCCGGCGCTGAACCGGTTCTTCTCGCTGCATTATCTGCTGCCGTTCCTTCTGCTTGGTCTGGTGATCGTGCACGTCTGGGCCTTTCACACGACCGGCAACAACAACCCGACCGGGGTCGAGGTGCGCCGCTCCTCGCGCGAGGAGGCCGACCGCGACACCCTGCCGTTCTGGCCCTATTTCGTCATCAAGGATCTCTTCGCGCTGGTCGTGATCCTGGTGGCGTTCGTGGCCGTTGTCGGCTTCATGCCGAACTTCCTTGGCCATCCTGACAACTATGTCATGGCCAACCCGCTGGCCACGCCGTCGCATATCGTGCCGGAGTGGTATTTCCTGCCCTTCTACGCGATCCTGCGCGCCTTCACCGCCGATGTCTGGGCGGTGCAGTTCGTGCACTGGATCTCCTTCGGCATCATCGACGCCAAGTTCTTTGGCGTGCTCGCCATGTTCGGGGCGATCCTCGTGCTGGCGCTGACGCCCTGGCTCGATACGTCGATGGTGCGCTCGGGGCGGTTCCGGCCGATGTTCAAATGGTGGTTCGCGCTGCTGTGCGTGGATTTCATCGTGCTGATGTGGGTCGGCGCGCAGGGGACGACCTTTCCCTATGACTGGATCTCGCTCATCGCCGCGACTTACTGGTTCGCCTTCTTCCTCATCATCCTGCCGATCCTCGGCGTGATCGAGAAGCCGCTGGCGCCGCCCGCCACGATCGAGGAAGACTTTGACGCCCATTACGGCAAACCGGCCAAGTGACTGGAAAGGGAATGACCAGGATGTTCCGCAAGCTTGCCCTTTCCGCCGTTGCTGCGCTGGCGCTCTCGACCGGCGGGGCCATGGCCGCCGGCGAGGCAGAGATCACCGACTACGCCTTCTCGTTCGAGGGGCCGTTCGGCAGCTATGACACGGTCCAGCTTCAGCGCGGGCTGAAGGTGTTCACCGAGGTCTGTTCCGCCTGTCACGGACTGAACTTCGTCGCCTATCGCACCCTGTCCGACGAAGGGGGGCCGATGCTCCCCGAGGAACAGATGCGCGCCTATGCCGCCCAGTACGAAGTCGAGACCGCCGCAGGCGATTTCGTGCCCGCGACCCCGGCCGACCATTTCGGCACTTCGGGCATGGAGAATGCCCCGGACCTGAGCCTGATCGCCAAGGCCCGCGCCGGATTCCATGGGCCCTATGGCACCGGGCTTGCACAGCTTTTCCGCGGGATGGGCGGGCCGGAATACATCGCCTCGCTTCTGGCGGGTTATGCGCCCGAACCCGATTGCGCCCCGGACGGCATCGCGGGTCTCTACTATAACACCGCCTTCGCGAACGGCGCCTTTGCCGAAAGCTGCGTTGACGAGAACGGCCACCACATGGTCCCCGGAAGCTGGATCGCCATGCCGCAGCCGCTCTATGGCGAGGATGTTGTCTTTGACGACGGCCATGTGAACGATCTTGAATCCGAGGCGCAGGACGTGGCGGCCTTCCTGATGTGGGCGGCCGAGCCCCATCTTGACGCGCGCAAGCATGCGGGCCTTCTCGGGGTGCTGTTCCTGACGCTGCTGGCGGTGCTGCTCTATCTCACGAACAAGCGGCTCTGGGCCCCGCACAAGAACCGCGCTCGCGACTGACGCGGGCGCAGCCTGACAGAGGGGGGCGTGGGCCGCGATGCCCGCGCCCCCTTTCCTTTACCGGGGCATCCGCGCGTGGCCGAGGTATTCGGCCAGGGGCCCGGCGGGATCGTCGAGGATCGCCACCGGATGCGGTCCCGTGGCCCGGCCCCCGATCACGGTGACGATGCCATCCGCGACCGCGCGCGCTTCTTGCGGGTCATGCGTCACCATGAGGACGGTGCGCCCCGCCCGCCGCAGATGCCCGGCGGCAAGGCGGAGCATCTCGTCCTTCTGGCCGGGGCCGAGCGCGGCAAAGGGCTCGTCCAGCAGGACCACCGGCCGATCCTGCAACAACACCCGCGCAAGGGCGGCGCGGCTGAGTTGCCCGCCCGAAAGCTGACCGGGCATCCGTTCCCCGAACCCCGCCAGCCCGACCGCCCCGAGGGCGTCCGCGATCCGCGCTTTCTGCGGGGCATCCGGACGCCGCGACGGATCGAGGGCAAGCGCCAGATTGCGCGTCACATCCAGATGCGGGAACAGGTTCGAATCCTGAAACAGCACCGCCACCGGCCGCTCCCACGGCGCAAGGGCGCCGATTTCGTGCCCCTGCCACAGGATGCGCCCGCGTCCCGGCGGGGCGAATCCGGCGATTGCCGACAAGAGCGAGGATTTCCCCGCGCCACTCGGCCCGATCACGGCGATGACGCTGCCTTCGGTCACCGTGAAGTCGGCGCAGAGCGTGAAATCGCCCCAGGTCAGGTCCAGTCCTTCAAGAGTCAGGCCCATGCCGCCCCCACAGATCGAAGATCAGGAACAATCCGAATGCCACCCCCGCAAGGACAAGGGCAAGCGCCGCCGCCGCGTCGATGCGGTAGGCCCCCATGAGGCCGACCATGAGCAGCGGCAGCGTGGCCTGATCCGGGGTGGCGAACAGCGCGATCACGCCCAGATCCCCCACCGACAGCGCCGCAGCCAGCCCTGCGGCAAGGCCGAGCGGGCGCCGCAGCAGCGGCAGGATGACGATCCGCAACCGCGCCGCGCCGGTCACACCCAGCGTATCGGCGAGGCGGCCGTAATCGCGGCGGATGCGCGCCAGTTCGGGCGCGATCAGGTGCAGCGCGAAGGGCAGGGCGGCCAGCGCGTTCAGCGCGGCCGTCACCGGCAGCGCCATCTGCGCGGGGGCGGCGACCGGCAGCAGCAGCAGCATGAGTCCGGCCCCAAGCACCATCCCCGACAGAGCCATGGGCAGCGTGCCGGCAATCATGGCGATCCGCCCGCCATGCAGCGCCAGCGCCATCGCCAGGGCCATCGCCATGGCCGTGGCCGCCAGCGCCACCAGCAACGTCCGCCCCGCCGCCGCACCCGTGCCCGCCGGCAGATCGGTCAGCCCCGGAATCCCGCGCAGGACCACCGCCAGCAGTGGCAGCACCAGGAACAACAGTACCGCGCCCAGCACCGCCGCGTCCGCGGCCCGCGCGCCCCATCCGCGCCCGTCCCAGCGCGGCACGATGCGCCCGGGATCGGGGCCGGGCGCCTGCGCCACCGCCAGCCGCCCCGCCACCAGGACGAACCCCGCGCCCAGCGCCACCTGCATCAGCCCAAGCACCGCCGCCCGCCCCGGCGCGAAATCGAACCGCAGCGCCTGATAGATGGCCAGTTCGAGCGTGCTTGCCCTTGGCCCTCCGCCCAGAGTGAGCGCGACCGTGAACGAGGTCAGGCAGACCAGGAAGATCACAAGGAACGCCCCCGGAACCACCGCGCGCAGCATCGGCCGTTCAAGGATACGGCCGACGGGTGCGCCAAGACTGGCCGCAAGACGGAACCGGTCATCGGGGATCGCCTGCCAGCCGGTCAGGATCATGCGCACCGCCAGCGGCAGGTTCAGGAACACATGCGCAAGCACCACGCCCCAGGGGCCGTAGATCGACAGCCGCGGCAGTCCGGCGAGGGCGATGGCCTGATTGAGAACGCCATTGCGCCCAAGGACCGCAAGCAACCCGATCACTGCGGCCAGAACCGGCAGGATGAACGGCGCACCCAGCAGCGCGATCACCGCGCCGCGCCCGCGAAACCGGCGGCGTGCCAGCGCCCGCGCCACCGGCACCGCCAGCGTGACCGAGATCGCGGCCGACAGGAACGCCTGCCACAGGGTAAAGCGCAGCGCCTCCAGATCGCCCGCCCCGAATCCCCCTGCGCCCCCCGCGCGCCAGAGCAGCGCCAGGGGCGGGGACAGAACCGCCGTCAGGACAAGGGCGATCGCCGCGCGGCCGGGCCAATGGGGGCCGGCAGGTGCCGCCTCAGCCGGCAAGGCCCGCCTGCCAGTCGGCCAGTGCCGCGTCGCGCATCGCGCCGGCTTCGGCGGGGGTGATGAGCAGGGGATGTGCGGGCCTGCCTTCTTCGAACGCCGGGGCAAGGCCGCCTTCGGGGTTCAGGGCCGGGAACATCCAGTTGGCTTCCGGGATCGGCGCCTGCCCCTCGGGTCCGGCCAGCCAGGTGAGGAACGCGCGCGCAAGGTCCGGGTCGTCGGCGCGGGCCAGGATCGCCGCCACTTCGATCTGCACCGGGTTCCCCTCGGCGAAAGGCCAGGCAACCTTGCTGTCGTCCCCTTCGGCGACCGCGTGATAGGCCGGCGATGTGGTGTAGGAGAGAACGCCATCCGCCTCGCCCGACAGGAACAGCGCGTAGGCCTCGCTCCAGCCCGGTGTGACGGTCACGATGTTGTCGGCCAGATCGGCCCAGAGCGCGCGCGCGCCGTCACCGTAGGCCGCCTTGACCCAGAGCGCGAGACCAAGCCCCGGCGTGGACGAGCGCGGATCCTGGATCGCCACCGCAAGGTCGCTGTCGGCCAGTTCGCGCAAGGAGGCGGGCGCCGGCACGTCGCGGGTCGAGACAAAGGCAAAGGCGCCCCAGTCGAAGGGCAGGAAGGTGTCGTCCTCCCATGCCACCGGCAGGTCGTTCGCCGCCTCGATGCCGTGCGGCATGAACAGGCCGGTGGCGCGCGCCCGCTCCATCAGAAAATTGTCGAGGCCGACCACGACATCGGCCGTGCCTGCCCCCCCCTCCAGCATGATCCGCGACAGCATCGCCGCGCCGTCGCCCGCGGGTATCAGGGCGATGTCACAGCCGCATTCGGCCTCGAACCCGGCCTCGATCGCGGGTCCGGGGCCCCATTCGGTGGCGAAACTGTCATAGACATAGACGCTGAGCGCCGGTTCCCCGGCCTGCACCGCGCCGGCGGCAACCATGGATGCAACGGCAAGAATCGTGGTCCGCATCGCATTCTCCCTTCTTGCGTGACCGGAAAGGGAGAGAACGGGTTGCCCTGTCACCTTCCCTACGCCGGTATTGACCGGATCAGGTTCAACGGGTCCGCTTGCGCATCTCAGCCGGTCAGGGCCCCCCGAGGTGGAATCAAGCATAGGGATCCGCCCGGCTTGTGCAAGGGCGGGATGAATTCGCCTTTTCCCGCGTGCGGCCCTGTCCTAAACGACCATGACGCACAGGAGGCCCCGCGATGTCCTTCAACACCTTCGGCCATCTCTTCCGCTTCACCACCTGGGGCGAAAGCCACGGCCCCGCGATCGGTGCCACGGTCGACGGCTGCCCGCCGGGCATTGTCCTGTCCGAGGCGGACATCCAGCCCTGGCTGGACCGGCGTCGGCCGGGGCAGAACCGCATGATGACCCAGCGGCAGGAGGCGGACGCGGTGCGCATCCTCTCGGGCGTGTTCGAGGGACGCACCACCGGCACGCCGATCCAGCTCCTGATCGAGAACACCGACCAGCGGTCAAAGGACTATGGCGAGATCGCCCATGCCTTTCGTCCCGGTCATGCCGACATCGCCTATCACCTGAAATACGGGCTGCGCGACCATCGCGGCGGCGGGCGCTCCTCGGCGCGCGAGACCGCCTCGCGCGTGGCAGCGGGGGGCGTGGCGCGGCAGGTGCTGGCTGCGCTTGCGCCCGAGGTCAGGATCACCGGCTACATGGTCCGGATGGGCGAGCAAGAGATCGACCGCAACCGGTTCGACCCCGACGAGATCGCGCGCAACGATTTCTGGTGCCCCGATGCCGAAACGGCGGTGCAATGGGCCGATACCCTCGATTTCCTGCGCACCAAGGACCACAATTCCGTCGGCGCGGTGATCGAGGTGGTGGCCTCGGGCGTGCCGGCGGGGCTGGGTGCGCCGCTTTATTCCAAGCTCGATTCGGACCTTGCCGCGGCGATGATGTCGATCAACGCGGTCAAGGGCGTCGAGATCGGCGAGGGGATGGCGGCCGCCACGCTGACCGGGCGCGACAATGCCGATGAGATCGTGGGGGTCCGGGATGGCCAGCCGGTCTTTGCCACGAACCACGCGGGCGGGATCCTTGGGGGGATTTCGACGGGGCAGGACATCGTGGTGCGGTTCGCGGTCAAGCCGACCTCCTCGATCCTCAGTCCGCGCCGGTCGATCCGCGAGGACGGCAGCGCGATCGACCTTGTGACCAAGGGCCGGCACGATCCCTGCGTCGGCATCCGCGCGGTGCCGGTGGGCGAGGCGATGATGGCGCTGGTTCTGGCCGATCACCTGCTACTGGATCGCGGCCAGACCGGGGGCAGGCGCGGGCAGATCGGGTGACGGAACGACAAGGGCCGCCCGAAGGCGGCCCTGTTCGCACCCGTTGCGGTGCAATCAGCCGTTCACGCTGTCCTTGAGCGCCTTGGCCACGGTGACCTTCACCACCTTGTCCGCGTCCTTGTGGATCATCTCGCCGGTGGCGGGATTGCGCACCTGACGCGCCTCGCGGGTGCGGCAATAGATCTTGCCGACGCCGGGCAGGGTGACAGCCCCGCCGCCGCTCACCGTGTCGGTGATGATCTTTGCAAGCGCGTCCAGCGCGGCGCCCGCCGATTTCCTGTCGCTGCCGGTCGCCTCTGCAAGGGCGGCAACAAGTTGTGCCTTGGTCATCTGATCAGCCATTTCCGCTCTCCTGTTGCGGCCCTCGGCCTCGGGGGCAGCGGGGGCAGTTCCATGTCGGTCCCGCACACCTGCACAAGAAAACGTGAAGGAGTGCAAGCAAAAAAAGCCCTCCTGTCCCTCGGGGCCCGTGATTCAGAGAAAAGCGGTTTCCTCGAAGCTGCGCAATTTTCGGCTGTGGATCCGCTCCAGCGGCATCGCGCGCAGCATCTCCATCGCGCGCACGCCGATCCGCAGATGCCGCGCCACCTGGGTGCGGTAGAAGTCGGACGCCATCCCCGGCAGCTTGAGTTCCCCGTGCAGCGGCTTGTCCGATACGCACAGGAGCGTGCCATAGGGCACCCGGAACCGGAACCCGTTCGCGGCGATGGTGGCGCTTTCCATGTCGAGGGCGATGGCGCGGCTCTGGCTCAGGCGGTGGACCGGGCCGGACTGGTCGCGCAGTTCCCAGTTGCGGTTGTCGATCGTCGCCACCGTGCCCGTGCGCATGATCCGCTTGAGATCGTATCCCACGAGTTCGGACACCTCGGCCACCGCATCCTGAAGTGCGATCTGGATCTCGGCCAGCGGCGGGATCGGCACCCAGACCGGCAGATCGTCGTCAAGGACGTGATCCTCGCGCAGATAGGCATGGGCCAGCACGAAATCGCCAAGCCGCTGGCTGTTGCGCAGCCCGGCGCAATGCCCGACCATGAGCCAGGCATGCGGCCGCAGGACGGCGATGTGATCGGTCGCGGTCTTGGCGTTCGAGGGGCCGACGCCGATGTTCACGAGGCTGACGCCGTTGCCGTCGGCGCGCTTGAGGTGATAACTCGGCATCTGCGGCAGGCGCGCGGGGGCGGGCAGGGGCGCGTCGGGGGTGGTGATCTCGACATCGCCGGGGCCGACGAAGGCGGTATAGCCGCTGTCGCTGTCGGCCAGCGCCTCGCGGGCGTAGGCTTCGAACTCGTCGACATAGAACTGGTAGTTGGTGAAGAGGACGTGGTTCTGGAAATGGCCGGGCTGGGTCGCGGTGTAATGCGCCAGCCGCGTCAGCGAATAGTCGACCCGTTGCGCCGTGAACGGGGCCAGGGGCGCCGACCCGTCGGGATAGCGCCAGTCCTCGCCGTTCACGATCTCGTCGTGGGTGGTGGCCAGGTCGGGCACGTCGAACACGTCGCGCAGGGTGAAGTCGAGGGCGCCGTCCTGCGGCACCGTCACCCCGCCACCATCGGCCAGCGCGAAATGCACCGGCATCGGCGTGTCCGAGACACCGATCAGGACCGGCACCCCGTGATTGCGCAACAGGAGGCCGATCTGCTGTTCGAGGTAATTCGCGAACAGGCGCGGCCGCGTGACCGTGGTCGAATAGACCCCCGGGCCCGCGACATGCCCGAACGACAGCCGCGAATCGGTCAGGGCATGGGTGGCGACCGAAATCCGCACCTCGGGATAGCAGGCGCGCACCCGATGCTCGGGCCGGCCGTCCCGAAGCGCGGCGGCAAAACGGCCGGCCAGGAAATCCGTCGCCTCGTCATGAAGCCGGATGAGTTGCGCCACAGCCAGGGACGCATCGGTAAAGGGCTGGTGCGGCACGGGCGGCGGGGTGTCGATGATCCCGGCGCTCATGCGTTGTCCTCGAACAGGTCGGTCACCGCGAACCGCACCACATCGACGATTCCCATGTCCGAGATCCGCAGTTCCGGGATCACCACCAGCGCCAGGAGCGAATGCTGCATGTAGGCGTTGTTGAGCGTGCAGCCGCATTCCTCCATCGCCGCGATCATCGCCTGCGCGGCATCCGCCACCTCCTGCGCCGGCGCATCCGACATGAGCCCGGCAATCGGCAGCCGCACGAGGGCGAGTTCGCGTCCCTCCTTCCAGACGGTGACGCCGCCGCCCACCTCGGCCAGACGGTTCGCGGCCGCGGCCATCATCGCGGCATCGGTGCCCACGACGATCATGTGGTGGCTGTCATGCGCCACGGTCGAGGCCACGGCCATCGCCCCGCGATAGCCGAAGCCCGAGACAAAGCCGTTCACCACCTTGCCGGTGGCGCGGTGCCGTTCGACCAGCGCGATCTGGCAGACCTCGCCCGTCGCCTGCACGCGACCTTCGGTCACCGGCAATTCAAAGGTCAGCGCCCGGGTGGGGGCCTGGTTTTCAACCACGCCGATGACGCGGGCGCGCACCGCATTGGCGCCGGGCGGGGCGGGAATGGCGAAATCCCCGGCCACCCGCGCGCGGTCCAGATGCACGGTGCCCCGCGCCCGCGCCGGCCAGTCGTAGCGCGGACAGTCGACCAGCAACCTGCCGCCCTCGGCCACCTTCACCCCGCGCGCAAAGACCGCCTCGATCGGCAGGGCGCGCAGGTCCGAAGTCAGGATCACATCCGCCCGCCGCCCCGGCGCGATCGAGCCCAGTTCGCGTTCAAGTCCGAAATGGGTCGCGGTGTTGATCGTCGCCATCTGGAGCGCGATCAGCGGATCGCAGCCGCAGGCGATGGCGTGGCGCACCACCCGGTCCATGTGCCCTTCGTGCACCAGCGTGCCCGAATGGCAATCGTCGGTGCACAGGATGAAGTTGCGCGGATCGAGACCCTTTTCGGTGATCGCCGTGATCTGGCTTTCCACGTCATACCAGGCACTGCCCAGCCGCAGCATGGAGCGCATCCCCTGCCGCGCGCGGGCGATGGCATCGGCCTCGGCCGTGCCTTCGTGATCGTCGGCGGGGCCGCCCGCCACATAGGCGTGAAACGGGATCCCGCGGTCCGGGCTGGCGTAATGCCCGCCCACCACCTTGCCGGCCTGCATGGTCGCCGCCATTTCGGCCAGCATCTGCGCATCGCCGCCGATCACACCGGGATAGTTCATCATCTCGCCCAGGCCGATGATGCCGGGCCAGGTCATCGCCTCGGCGACATCCCCGGGCCCGATCTCGAACCCCGTGGTCTCGAGCCCCGGCGCCGAGGGCGCGCAGGAGGGCATCTGCGTGAAGATGCTCACCGGCTGCATCATCGCCTCGTCATGCATCATCCGCACGCCATCGAGGCCCAGGACATTGGCGATCTCGTGCGGGTCGGTGAACATGGTCGTCGTGCCATGCGGGATCACCGCCGCAGCAAAGCCCGCGGGGGTGAGCATCCCCGATTCCACATGCATGTGCCCGTCGCAGAGCCCGGGGATCAGATAGCGCCCCCCCGCCTCGACCACCTGCGTGGCCGGCCCGATGCAGTGGCCGGCGTCCGGCCCCACATAGGCAAAGCGGCCGCAGGCGATGGCCACCTGCCAGCCGGGCAGGATCTCGCGGCTCTGGACGTTAACGAGGTTGCCCCCGCGGATGACCAGATCGGCCGGCGCGCGTCCCGCGGCGACGGCGACCAGATGGGGCGCGCACTGCGCCCAGCTCTTCAATTCAGTCGGTTCCATGTGCCATTTGTTCCAGACGGGGAGCACAAGGCAAGCCCCGGACAGGGAGACCGCTCATGACCGGACTCGACCGTTTCCTTGCCGCGCAGGAGCGCACTCACGATGCCGCCTGCGCCGAGATTCGCGCGGGCCTCAAGCAGAGCCACTGGATGTGGTGGGAGTTTCCGCAACTTGCAGGGCTTGGCCGCTCGCTCACCGCCGAACGCTACGGCCTGTCCGACCGGGCCGAAGCCGCGGCCTATCTGGCGCATCCGGTGCTCGGACCGCGGCTGGTGGACCTCGCGCGACTCATGCTCGCCCATGCGGGCACGCGGGCTGAGGCGATCCTCGGCCCGGTGGACGCGCTGAAGCTGCGCTCGTCGGCGACGCTCTTTGCCGCGGTGCCGGGCGCCGATCCGGTGTTCCGGCTGATCCTTGACGCCTTCTTCGACGGCACGCGCTGCCCGCTCACCCTCGGCGGGATGTGAGGGGGGGGGCGCAGGCCGGGCGATGGCACGGCTGACGCAACGGCATTCTGGCCCCCCGGGGCCGGAATGGCGCAGCATGGAGCAGCCAGCCAACAGGACCGCATCATGACCGACAGCCCGCTCAGCTTTGCCACCCGCGCCATTCACCACGGCTATGATCCGGCCGCGAACGAGGGGTCGCTCAATCCGCCGGTCTATCTCACCTCGACCTTCGCCTTCGAAAGCGCCGAGGCCGGGGGCGAGATGTTCGCCGGCGAACGGCCGGGCCACATCTACAGCCGCGTCTCGAACCCGACCCTCGATCATCTCGAACGGCGCATCGCCAATCTCGAGGGGGCCGAGGCCGGGCTCTGCACCGCCTCGGGCATGGGGGCGATTTCGGCCACGCTCTGGACCTTCCTTTCGGCGGGCGACGAGGTGATCCATGACATGACGCTCTATGGCTGCACCTTTGCCTTGCTGACGCACGGTCTGACCCGGTTCGGCGTGAAGGTGCGCGCCGTCGATCTGTCGGATCCGGCCAATCTCGAGGCGGCGATCGGCCCGGACACGAAGATCGTCCTGTTCGAGACCCCCGCCAACCCCACCAACCGCCTGGTCGACATTTCCGCCATTTCCGCCATCGCCCATGCTCATGGCGCGAAGGTGATCGTCGACAACACCTATGCCTCGCCCGCCATCACCCGTCCGATCGAACACGGCGCCGACATCGTCGTGCATTCGGCAACGAAATACCTGGGCGGCCACGGCGACCTGATCGCCGGGCTGGTGGCGGGCTCGCTCGAGGACATCACGCAGATCCGCCTTGTCGGGATCAAGGACATGACCGGTGCCGTGATGTCGCCCTTCACGGCGATGCTGCTTCTGCGCGGGATCAAGACGCTCGAACTGCGGGTGGCGCGGCACGCGGCCTCGGCGCTCATCATCGCCCGCGCGCTCGAGGCGCATCCGGCCGTGACCGCGGTGCATTATCCGGGGCTTGACAGCTTTCCCCAGATCGACCTGGCCCGCCGGCAGATGTCCGCCTTCGGCGGCATGATCCCTTTCGAAGTGGTCGGCGGCAAGGCGGGCGGGATCGCCATGATGAACCGCCTGCGCCTGATCCAGCGCGCGGTCAGCCTGGGCGACGCCGAAAGCCTGATCCAGCACCCCGCCAGCATGACCCACTCCACCTATACCGAGGAAGAACGCGCCGCCCACGGCATCGCCGAGGGGCTTGTCCGGCTGTCGGTCGGCCTTGAGGGGGTCGAGGATATCCTTGCCGACCTGATGCAGGCACTCGGGGCGCATAACGCCTGACATCCGCCGGAGGAAGGGGGGAGAGGATCGGAGAGAGTGGTGCCCCAAGACGGACTTGAACCGCCGACCACCTATTTACGAAACAGGTGCTCTACCAACTGAGCTATTGGGGCCGCCGGCGCCCTATAGCCGTCCTTCGGCGCCAGTTCAAGAGAAGGATCG
>WBZR01001533.1_pt1 | contig 28281 bp, 20 predicted proteins | sample 5204231 | NCBI WGS metagenome assembly WBZR01 (sample SAMN12412403, study PRJNA552823) | activated sludge metagenome | isolation source: activated sludge from anammox sidestream of wastewater treatment plant... | place: USA: Virginia | collected 2017-08
ATCGAGAAGGAGTACCCGATCAATCCGCACCTGAAGGCGCTGCTCGACCAGATCCTCACCGATTCGCGCTGGGACATGAAGTACCTCGGCATGCAGATTCTGGTGGAAGGTCTGGCGATGGCGGCGTTCGGGCTCATGGAAAAGTTCTCGAACGAACCGCTGTTGAAGACGCTCACGCAGTACGTCATGCGCGACGAGTCGCGCCACGTGGCGTTCGGCGTGCTCTCGCTCGAGGGCGTCTACCGGGATTTCAACGAGCGCGAGCTGCGCGAGCGTGAAGAGTTCACGTACGAAGGCTGCCGCCTGATGCGCGACCGGCTCTACGCCGTCGAGGTGTGGCAGGAGATGGGGCTCCCGATCGAGGAGACGCACGAGATCGTGATGCAATCCGAGATCATGCGCGAGTTCCAGAAGATGCTGTTCTCGAAGGTCGTGCCGAACTGCAAGCGCCTCGGCCTCTTGACGCCGTGGGTGCGCGAGCGATTTCACGAACTCGACATCCTGAGATTCGAGCACGAAGAAGCGAGCGCCTGACGTCGATTGCGACGAGCGGCGGGCTTGAGGTCGTCCGGCGACTCGTTAGAGTGTCTCCATGAGCGTCGAGCGGCTCCGCGGCGCGGATGCGGCGTACTTCTACCTGGAGACGCCGAGCCAGCACATGCACGTGACGGCGGCCATGCTGTTCGAGCCGCCGAGCGTCCGTCTCCCCGGCGGTGAAGCGCCCGACGTGCAGATGATCGCGGCCGCCACGGCGGAGCGGCTCGCGCGCCGCCTCGCGGCCGAGCCGACGTTCCGGAAGCGGATCGTCGAGGCGCCGCTCACGCTCATCCATCCGGCGTGGGTGCAGGCGTCCGAGTTCGATCTCCGCGACCACCTGCGCCTCGTGACGCTGCCGGCGCCCGGGTCGCGCGAGCAACTGATGGAGCACGTCGGCCGCATCGCCGGCTCGCCGCTCGCCCGCGAGCGGCCGCTCTGGGAGCTGTGGGCCCTGGCCGGTGTGGAAGGCGGCCTGGTGGGCATCGTGCTGAAGGTGCACCACGCCATGATCGACGGCGTCTCCGGCGTCGAGCTCTTGGGGCGCCTCTTCGCCGATGCGTATCTGATCGACGCGCCGGAGGCGGCCGCCGACGGGCCGATCGAGCCGTCGCTCCTCGAGCTCGCCGGGGCGGCGCTGTCCTCGGCATTGGCGCTGCCGCTGCGGGCGTACCGCGTTCTGGCGCGAACCGCCGGAGCGATCGGCCCCGTGCTGCGTACCGCGATCGAGAACGCCAACGTCGACGCGTCGCCCACGCTGCCGTTCTCGGCCCCCCGCACCCTCCTGAACCGCGCCCTCACCTCGGAGCGCCGCGTCGCGTTCGGGAGCGTGGCCCTCGGCGCGGTGAAGGAGGTGAAGGCCGCATTCGGCGTGACCGTGAACGACGTGGTGCTCGCCGCCTGCGCGTTGGCGCTCGGCGACTACCTGCGCGCGCACGGTGAAACGCCGCGTCAAGCGCTCGTCGCCAGCGTGCCGGTCTCCGAGCACGGACCCGGCGGAAGCGATTCGGCGACCAACCGCGTTTCGGTGATGTTCGTCGGCCTGCCGGTGCATCTCACGCGCGTCGAGGACGTTCTCGCGTTCGTGCACGCGCAGGCGAGCGGTGCCAAGCGGATCCACGGCTCGTTCGGCGCGGCGATGCTCGCCGAATGGGTCGACCTCGCGCCGCCGGCGCTGTTCGCCGCGGCGATGGGGCTGTACTCGCGCTGGGGGCTCGCGGACCGCTTGCCACCGCCCCACAGCGTCGTGATCTCGAACGTTCCGGGGCCGCCGTTCCCCGTCGCGGCCGGCAACGCGCGCCTCGTCGCGGCCTTCCCGATCGGCCCCGTGCTCGAGGGCGCCGGACTGAACATCAGCGTCCTCAGCTACGTGGACGCCGTGAACGTGGGTCTGGTCACGTGTCCGCGCGCGATTTCCGAACCCGCGGATCTCGCCCGCGGCTTCGAACGCGCGGTCGCCGAGATGCAACGCGCCGCGCGCCGGCGCGAGGGCACGACGGCCGCTCGTGCCTCTCGAGCCGGCGCGCGCGGCGCGGCTAGTCCTCGTATTTGAAGGAGACCTTCACCTTGGCCCGGTAGACGGTGACCTTGCCGTTCTCCACCGTCATGTCGAGCTGGGCGACCTCGGCGACGCGGAGATCGCGTAGCGTCTTCGCGGCGCGCTCGACGGCGACCTTGGCCGCCTTTTCCCAGGAATCGGTGCTGGTGCCGACCAGCTCGATGATCTTGTACACGCTGCCCGCCATGGGACACCTCCTCTGTTGAGATGCCCGGAGACTAGCCCGCATCGTCCGCCAGGTCACGCCGTCTCCGGCCGTCAGCGCGCGAGGCGGCAGACCAGCAGGATCTCGTCGGCCCGTTCGAGGTCGACCAGGCCTCGCGTCGGCGCGAGCCGGCGCTCGAAGCGGAGCGCGAGCGGCATGACGACGTGGTTGTACAACCAGATCGCCCGGCCGCGGCGGTGCACGAGGAACCACATCCCGAAGTCGACGAGCCGCGACGACTTCGGCTGCATCGAGTGTTCGGCCGTCTGCTCGACGACCAGCCCGTGCCGGTCGAGCATCGCGAGCAGACGGTCGGGCTCGTAGCGGCGGCAGTGCCCGACCAATTCGTCGAGCGTCGTCCAGCGCTCGGGGTGCAGCGGGATCGAGAGGAGGAACGTCGCGTCCGGCGTCGCGACCCGGGTGAGCTCGCCGAGCGCCGCGTCGTCGTCCTCGACGTGCTCGACGATGTCGAGGGCGCAGATCAGTTGGAAATGCCGGCTCGGGAACGGGAGCGCCGTGATCGACGCGCGCGTTGCGTGGCCGCCGTGCGCGCCGAGCGCCGCGAGCGCCGGACCGCTGATGTCCGCGAAATGCGTGCCCGCGATCGGGAGGCGCGGTCGCAGCCCCGGTGCCACCTCGAGCCGACGGGTGGCGCCGGCGGCGAGGTCGCGCACGAGCGGCCAGGTGTTGAATCGCTCGGGGCCGATCAACCGCGCCTCGCGCCAGAGGTCGTCGAAGAAGCGCTGGTTGGCGGCGCGGAGCTCCCGGTGGCTGCCCGGGCGGGTGGGCGCGGACTCGGTCATGCGCGCCGCTCGGTTCCGGACCGCGAAGAGCGTCGCGTCGACGGGCGCGCGCGATCCATGCGACGTCAGCCGATCACGCCGCCGGCGGCGAGGCGGGCGATCTCGTCGTCGTCGACGCCGAGCTCCGCCAGCACCTCGAAGGTGTGCGCGCCGGCCGCGGGCGCGGCGCCGCGCGGACCGACGTCGGCGCCCGCGATGTGGAACGGGGTGCCGATCGTCTCGAAGCGGCCGAACGTCGGGTGGTCGATCTCGGCGATCCACCCCATGGCGCGCGCCTGCGGGTCGGCGATGACGTCTGGGAGCGTCGCGACCGGCGCCCAGATGAGGCCGTGCGCGTCGAGCCGCGCCGCCCACTCCGTGCGCGGCCGAGTCGCGAACGCGGCGGCGATGACGCTCGTCAGCGCGACCGTTTCGTCGCGGCGCTTCGCGAGCGAATCGTAGCGCGGATCGCTTCCCCATTCCGGCTTCCCGAGCGCGGCGCAGAAGCGCGGCCAATACGGATCGGGCTGCGGCATGACGAGCAGGATCCACTCGCCGTCGCCGCACCGGTACGAGTTCCAGATCGGGTTCGCGGGGCGCGAGCGGTCGTGGCGGCGCGGCTGCTCGCGCTGCACGAGCGCGGCCTGGAAGTCGGTCGCGAGGGTGTACATTCCGGTGCCCTGCAACGTGACCTCGACGTATTGCGCCTCGTCGGTGCGGTCGCGGACGCGGAGCGCGGCGAGCACGGCGGCGAGGATGTTGAGCGCGGTCGTGTGATCGCCTTGCCCGGCGCGGCAGAGCGGGGGTGGAGAGGGCGGCTCGCCGATGAGGCCCATGATGCCCGCGCGCGCCCAGAACGCCGCGTAGTCGAAGCCGGGCCGGCTCGCGTCGGGGCCGCGGCGTCCGTAGCCGCTGAAGGCGGTGTAGACGACGCGCGGGTTCGCGGCGCGCACGTCGTCGAAGTCGAGGCCGTAGCGCTCGCAGCGCGGCTGGATCAGGTTCGTGAGGAAGACGTCGAACGCGGCGGCGAGTCGCCGCACGAGCGCGGGGCCGCCGGGGCGGTCGAGCGCGACCGTCACGGAGCGCTTGCCGCGGTTGTCGCACTCGAAGGCGTAGTTGTGCTCGAAGGGCCGCGAGTAGCCCATCGACGTCATGCGGTACCCGCGGAAGACGTCGCCTTCGGGCGGCTCGATCTTGACGACCTCGGCGCCGAGATCCGCCATGAGCGCGCCCGCTGCGGGAGCGGCGAGCCAGTTCGCGACCTCGAGCACGCGGATGCCGGAAAGCGGGGCGACGCGGGGCGCGGTCATCGGGCTCGCATATGCGCGAGCCGCAACGACCGCAAGCGAGCGCGCTCCTCGTGCCCGGCACGTTCGTCTGCCATCCGTTCGTCTTCCGGACGCTGATGCAGGCGGAGCGTCCTTGACGCGTCGAGGCCCTCGATTCCAGAGCGTGCCGGACGCATGGAACGATTGCGGGTCGCGTTGAGCGAGGTGCTCTACCACGAGCTGCGCGGCGCCGGCGCGAAGATCGGCGTGTCGGCTCTCTGCCCGGAGGCCGTCGCGACCCGCATCGACCACTGCGAGCGCAACCGTCCGGCCGGGCTCCCGGCGCGCGAGGGGACGTCGCCCCCCGACGTCGAGCTCGTGAACGCCGCGATCCGGGCCGCGGTCGCGGGCGGCATCCCGACCCGGGTGATCGCCGACCGCGTGCTGCGCGCGGTCAGGGAGAACCGCTGCTACGTCCTCTCCGACGACCCGGCCTGGCGGCGGCGCGCCGAGACGCGCCTCGAGGACGTCCGGCTCGCCCGCAACCCCACCCTCGCGCCGCCGGTGTAGCGCCGCCGGCGCGCCGTCGGTCCCCGACGGCGGAGCGATAGAGCTCCCCTCGCCCGGGATGCCGTTCGACCGCCGCCGTCGGCGCCGCTCAGCGCAGCAGGAGCGGCAGCGCACGGATGCCGGCGATCGCCGGCGACTCGGTGCGCACGACTTCGCCCGCGAGCTCGACCGTCGCAAAGCGCTCCAGCAGCTCGTCGAGGAGCGCGCGGCCTTCGAGTCGGGCGAGCGCCGCACCGAGGCAGAAGTGCGGTCCGAAGCCGAAGGCGACGTGCGGGTTCGGCGTTCGGTCGACGTGGAACTCGTCGGCGGTCGGCCCGAACACGGACTCGTCGCGGTTGGCCGACGCGTAGAGCATCAAGACCGGCTCACCGGCCGCGATCGGGACCCCGCCGAGCTCGGTCGCGCGCGTCGCTGTCCGCATGAACGAGATGACAGGGGTCGTCCAGCGCAGCCACTCCTCGACCGCCGACGCCACCAGCGCCGGCTCGGCGCGCAGGCGCGCCCACGTCTCCGGGCGCGTCGCGAGCGCCGCCATCCCCCCCGAGATCATGTTGCGGGTGGTCTCGTTGCCGGCGACCAGGAGCTGGTTCTGGAACATGAGGATCTCGTCGTCGCTGAGACGGTCGCCGTCGATTTCGGCGTTGGCAAGCGCGGTCGTGAGGTCGTCGCCGTCGGCGCCTCGCCGCGCGATGGTCGCGGCGAGGAGCGTCGCGCGCTGATCCTCACGGGCCGCCTCGATCTCCTTCTGCGTCATCGGCGACGAGCCGGGGATCGCCGCGTCCGACCAACGCAGCACGCGCGCGTCGTCGACGTGGTCGAGCCCGAGGAGATCGCAGATGACCGCCACCGGGAACGGGATCGCGACCGCTTCGGCGAAGTCGACGGCCGTGCCCGCCGCGAGCCGGTCGGCAAAGGCGGCCGCGCGCGTTCGCACCCGCGTCTCGAGCGCGCGCATCACGCGCGGAGCGAACCCGGGCTGGACGAGCTCCCGATACCGCGAGTGCTCCGGAGCGTCGGTGTGCATCGTCGTGGGCGGGAACGGGTAGGTGACGCCGATCTCCGTCGCGAGGATGCCTTGCGAGGAACAGAAGGTGGCGGCGTCGCGCGAGACCGTCATCACGTCGGCGTGGTGGGCGAGCGCCCAGTAGCCGAACGCGGGGTTCCACAGCACCGGCGCCTCGCGGCGCAGGCGCGCGAAGTGCGGTGCCGGGTCTCCGGCCCAGAAGGCGGGGTCGTTGAGCGGGGCCCAGAGCTGCTCGGGCGCGTTCCTGGGATCGACGGTCATCGCAGTCTGGCGCCGGCCGTCCACGCGCGTTCGCCTCGTGAACGGTCGTCGCCGATCGCCAGTGCCACGCGTCCGAGGGGAGGGTCAAGTCGGTGCGCGTCGAGCCGTCGGGCGCGGCACGCGGACGCGGTGTGTGTCGACCTCGTCGGCGCGGCGCGGACCGACCTCGACGGGGTATCCCCCCCGTGGCGCAGCGCGCGGCGCGCGTGTAGGACGTTCGCCGATGCGGTCCTCGCCGGTCCGCGCGGCCGTCGTCGCGCTCACGCTCCTTCTCGCCGCGTGCGGGCCAGCGGGGCGGAAGCCCGCGCCGTCGACGGGCGGCGTCGCGGTCGACGAGGCGCGGAAGCTCGAGGCCGTCGTCGCCGCGTTCACCGAGGCGCGCAAGCGCGTCGACCCGTACTGGGCCTACTACTTCGGCATCGAGGAGGACCTTCCGACGTTCGGCGACTACCCGAGCCCCGAGCAGCGCGAGCGCTCGCGGCGGACGTACGAGGAAGCGTACGCGGGCCTCGCCGACGTCCATCCGGAGCGGCTCGCGCCCCGCGACCGGCGGACCTGGGCGCTCTTTCGCGAAGATGTCGAGGTGTCGCTTCGCGGCTTCGACTTTCCGAACGATCTCCTCGACTTCACCCAGATGGGGAATCGCGCGCTGCAGTTCCTCGACGACACCAACCCGGAGCTCACCGACTTCCCGTTCGACTCGGCCGCGCACTACGAGGCCTTCCTCGCCCGCTCCGGGGGCTTCCCGGCGTACGTCGACCGGCAGATCGCGACCCTCCGCCGCGGCGTCGCCGCGGGGATCGTTCAAGAATGCGGCATCGTCGACGCCTCGCGGAAGAGCTACGCGGCGGCGCTCGCGCCGCCGGACGAGGCCCATCCCTTCTGGCGCCCGATGCGGGTGATGCCGGCGGCGATCGGCGCCGACGACCGGGCGCGGATCGCCGCCGGCTTCCGGCGCGCGCTCGCGGAGCTGATCGTGCCCGGCTACCGGAGGCTCGACGCGTTCCTGCGCGACGAATACCGCCCGCATTGCCGGCGCGCTCTCGGGCTCGGCGGCCTCCCGCGCGGTGACGAGTGGTACGCCTACGCGATCCTCGCCAACACGGATCTGCCGCTTGCGGCGGCCGACGTGCACCGGACCGGCCTCCGCGAGGTGGCGCGCATCCGCGCCGAGATGGACGCGATCCGGCGCGCGGTCGGCTTTCCGGGATCGCTCGCGGACTTCCTCGCCGCCTGGCGTCGGGCGCCCGCGAACCGCTTCCGCGACGCGGACGAGATGTTCGCGGCGTTCGGCGCGATGCGGCGCGAGATGGACGCACTCGCGCCGGGCTGGTTCCGTCGGCGCCCGACGAGCGCGTACGAGATCGTGTCGGCGAGCAATCCGCGAAGCGCCGCGGCGAGCTATTCCGGACCGAACGATACCGTGCCGTACGGCCGGCTCGTCCTCAACACGATGAACCTCGCCGCCGTCGCCAGGGACCGCGTGCCGACGCTCTCGCTGCACGAAGCGGTCCCGGGCCATCATTTCCAGATCGCGCTCGTCTTCGAGATGAAGGACCGGCTGTCGGAGTACCAGCGGAAGCTCTTCGGCTCGACGGCGTTCGCCGAGGGATGGGCGCTCTACGCCGAGCGGCTCGGCCGGGAGATGGGCGTCTACCGGACACCGATGCAGCGGCTCGGCAACCTGAACGACGAGATGCTGCGCGCGGTGCGCCTCGTCGTGGACACCGGCATCCATGCCTACGGCTGGTCGCGCGCGCGGGCGCGCGCCTACATGCGCCGGCACCTCGCGCACGACCCGGACGACATCGCCGTAGAGGTCGATCGCTACGCGGTCTGGCCGGGCCAGGCGCTCGCCTACAAGATCGGCGAGCTCGAGATCCGCGCGCTCCGGGCGGGCGCCGAGCGCGAGCTCGGCGCCGCCTTCGACGTTCGTGAGTTCCACGACGTCGTGCTCGGCGACGGGACGGTGTCGCTCGGCGTGCTGCGGGCCCAGGTCGACGCGTGGCTCGCCGCGAAGCGCGGCGCCGGCGCGGCGCACCGGTGAACGTCCGACGGCGCCGGTTCCGGTTCCGCGCGCGCCCTAGCGCTTGAATCGCAGCAGCAGGTCGAACAACCGCGTGTGCAGCTTGGTGTAGGGCGGGTAGAACATCTGGATCCCCGAGAGCTTCGGGTTGGTGTGCACCGGGCGCATCTTGCTGAACTCCTGGAAGCCCTCCCAGCCGTGGTAGTGCCCCATGCCGCTCGCGCCGGTGCCGCCGAACGGGAGATCGTGCTGCGCGATGTGGAACATGCAGTTGTTGATGGTGACGCCGCCCGAGATCGTGCCGTAGAGCACCTTGTTTTCGACGGCCTGGTCGTCGGTGAAGAGGTAGAGGCCGAGCGGGCGATCCTTGGCGTTCACGTAGGCGAGCACCTCGTCGATCGTCCGGTACGTCTTGATCGGGAGGAGCGGGCCGAAGATCTCCTCCTTCATGATGATCATGTCGTCGGTCACGTTCAGGACGAGGTGCGGGGGGATCTTCCGCAGCTGGTCGTTGAACGCGGCGCCCGGCACGAGCGACACGAGCTGCGCTCCCTTCTTCTGGGCGTCGTCGAGGGTGTTCCGCAGGCGCCGATAGGACTTTTCGTCGATCACCGACGTGTAGCTGCGGTCGTTCGTGTCGGGATAGCGTTCGGCCATCGTCTTCTCGGCGCACTTCACGAACGTGTCGACCTTGCCTTCGGGAACGAACAGATAGTCCGGAGCGAGGCAGGTCTGCCCGGCGTTCACGAACTTCGCGTAGAGGATGCGTCCCGCGGCGGTTTCGACGTCGTAGTCGGGCGCGATGATGGTCGGCGACTTGCCGCCGAGCTCGAGGGTGACGGGCGTCAGGTTTTCCGCGGCGGCGCGCATGACGTTCCGGCCCGCGTCGGCGGAGCCGGTGAAGATGACGTGGTCGAAGGGAAGCGTGGTGAAGTCGTTCGGCTTCACGCCCGGCAGAATCGCGACCATGTCCTCGGGGAACTCGCGCGTGAACTTCTCGGCGAGAAGCCGGCAGAGGTTCTGCGAGTTGCTCGCCATCTTGATCATGCAGCGGTTGCCGGCGGCGAGGATGCTGGTGAGCGGGCTGATGGTCAGGAAGAGCGGGTAGTTCCAGGGCGATACGACGCCGATGACGCCCTTCGGCTGAGGGATCAGGCGGTTCTTCGCGGTGGCGAACAGGATGCCGACGTGGCGGTGCTGCGGCTTCATCCACTTGCCGAGCTGCTTCTTCACGTTCCGGATGCCGTCGACGCAGTTGAAGAGCTCGAGCAGCTTCGATTCTTCGGCGGCGCGGTGGCCGAAGTCGGCGTTGATGGCTTCGGCGATCGCGTCGGCGTTCTCGACCAGGATGCGCTCGACGGTGTCGAGGTTCGTCCGGCGCTCGTCGATCGAGGGATACGGATGGCGCAAGTACGCGGCGCGCTGCAGGTTGAAGACGCGTTGCGCCTCGTTCTCGACGACTTCGAGATGACGGAGCTGAGCGGTCTGGGCCATGTGCGTTCCTCCAGCCGGCGGATTTGAACCGAGGAACGAGGCAAACGCAACCGGTCCCGGCGGTGAGGAGTGTCCCGGTCGCCGGGGCACTCCCGGCGGTCAGCCGGGCGTCGCGCGCGCCTTCGCGAGCGCCGGACGCGCCGTGCAGCGGGCGAGCCATCCCGCCGCGTGTGGCGCCGCCGACAGGTCGAGATTCGCCATGGGCGCGAGCATCAGCACCGACGCGACGTTCAGGTCGGCGATCGTGAACTCGGCGCCGGCGAGCCATTGCCTTCCGGCGAGGGTGCCGTCGAGCACCGCGAGCGGCTTCTTGAAGCCCTCCGCCGCCTCGTCGGCCTTCTTCGGATCGCGCTGGGCTTCGGGGAGGAACATGCGGTGCATGAGCGTGGTGATGACGGGCCCCTCGAGCTCGGTCAGGGCCCAGATGCTCCACTGGTACGCTCGACCTTCGTCGGCGACCGCTTTCGGCCAGAGCATCTGACCGTACTTGCGGGCCAGGTAGAGGTTGATCGCGAGCGACTCGAAGAGGACCAGCTCGCCGTCGCGCAGCGCGGGGATGCGTCCGTTCGGGTTGATCTTCAGGTACTCGGGCGAGTGGGCGTCGGTCAGGAAGTGCGTCGGGACCAGCTCGTAGGGCTGGCCGACCTCCTCCAGCGCCCAGAGGACGCGCATCGCCCGCGACATCGGGACTCCGTACACCTTGATCATCGGCGGCTCCTTCTCCGGGGTGTTCCGGGTGTGGTACCGAGCGCGTAGCGGCCGCCCCCGGCTCACGCAACCGGGCGCCGCCGCTTGAAATCTCCTCGCTTCGACCGCTAGATGTCGCCCCACGAAAAGGGGGGGCCATGGAGGCACAACGCGCGGTTCGTGTTCTTGGGGCGGTACTGGCGCTCGGATTGATCGTCGGCTGTGGGGGCGGCGGAGGCGGGAGCAGCAATCGCGTGTCGATCGGCGGCACCGCGAACTACCCGGGATCGCTCGGCGGCGGCTCGGTCGACAACGCCGACTTCATCATCATCAACCCGGATCGGCCAAGCGACCCGCTCGCGTCGGACGTGACCACCGACGTCGGCCGCTTCTTCGGCATCATCCGCAAGACGATCAGCGTCGCGGTCATCGTCTCGGGTCGGGTCGACGGGCAGCCGGTGCGCGTGAGCGGTCTCCTGGCGGCCGAGGAGAATAACGACGACAAGCAGCTCGACGGGCAGACCGACATCGCGTGCGAGGCCGGCGTGCAGGCCGTGATCGATGGCGAGATCGACGGCGGCGACCTCGGTCCGCGTCGCATCGCGAACCTGGAGGACGCGGCGGCGCGCTTCGTGACGACGACCGATTTCACGGACCCCGCCTCGGTGACGGCCGCCGCCAACCAGGTGCGCGCGCTCACCGACAACGGCGATCATCCGGCGCCGTAGCCGCGAGGCTCCGCCGGAGGCAGGTGGCGGCGCGTTCGCGTAGCGCCCCGCCGTTTGCTTTGCTGCGCGCGTGACGGAGGACGCGCGCACCATCTGGAGCATCGGCCACTCGAGCCATAGCGCCGCGGTCTTCTTCGGCTTTCTCGAGTGGCACGGTATCCGGACGATCTGCGACGTCCGGACGATCCCGGGCTCGCGACGCCACCCGCAGTTCGGACGCGAAGCGCTCCGGATGAGCGCCGAGGCGCGGGGCATGGCGTATCATTGGATGCCGGGCCTCGGCGGGCGGCGCCGTCGCCCCGCCGGCGCGCCGTCGCGGCACGTCGCCTGGGAGGTGCCGGCGTTCCGCGCCTATGCCGATTACACGGACACGTCCGAGTTCGCGGCGGCGCTGGCCGAACTCGAGCGTGAGGCGCGGCTGGCGCGGACGGCCTTCTTCTGCGCCGAGGCGCTCTGGTGGCGGTGCCACCGCCGCATGATCGCCGATCGCCTGGTCGCCAGCGGGTGGACCGTGCTCGACGTCGACTCGGGCGGGCACGCGGCGCCGCACCATCTGCCCGAGTTCGCGCGCGTCGCGGACGGCCGCGTGATCTACGACGTGGGGGTCAACCTGGAGCTGCCGACGCCGCCCCCGCCCCCGGCGCGGCGGCCGCGGAAACGCGCCGCGCCGGCGCGGGTCAGCGCGGGGTCACCTGCGGCAGGAGATAGCCCGTCCCGAACGTCCCGAGCGCCTCGGTGAAGTAGACGAGGCGGTTCAGGTTCCGGGTGTCGGCCTCGGCGAGGAAGGTGATGCTGCCCGCCGAGCCGTTCACGCCGACGCCCGCGACCGACGCCAGGTCGGTGACGGTGACGCCCGTCGCGACGAAGCTCGTCGAGTTGATGCCCGCGCCGTTGCTGCGCGTCGCCGAGAGATTCCACGTCGTGGACCCGATGGTGGCGCCGTAGCTCGGCTCGTAGTCGTCCTCGAAGTTGATGAAGACGAGCTGGTTGCCGCCGTCCGCGACCGGCGCGAGCGAGCGGGGATCGTAGTAGGCGGCGAGGATGGCCGAGCTCGGGCGGATGTTCTGCAGGCGGGCGTTGTCGGAGCCGTCGATGACGTCGCCGATCTCGGCGAGGTCACCGTCGTCCTGGTAGGCGAGGCGCGCCGCCGCGGCGGCCCCGAACGCCGATCCGGTGGACAGGTTGGCGACGGTGAAGTTGCCGGTGAGCGCGCGGCTCGCGACCGGTTGGCCGCCGAGGTTCACGGCCGTCGCGATCGCGACGCCCGGCTGCGCGTTGAGCCGGTCGTCGCGGAGCGCGCCGACGTCGACGATCTCGAGCGCGCCGCCCGGCAGGGTCAGCGCTCTCGAGAGCGGCGTGCTGAAGGTCGGCCCGTAGAAGAGCACGCTCACCCGGACCTCGTCGCCGCTCACGTTCCGGATGGCGAGGAACGTCGTGGAGTCTGGGCGCGCGTCGTAGAAGAAGATCAGCTGATCGCCGACCGCCAGCGGCGCGCCGATCGTCTCGAGGTCGTTTCGCGCCGCACCCGCCGGACTTCCGCCCGCGAGCACGAGCACCGCCAACAGCATGCCGAACATCCTCCGCATCTCCGCCTCCTCGCGGGGCCGCGCCCCGTCCTCCACCGTGTGCCACGACCCGTGCGGCGCGTGGCCGACGCTCGTCGCAGACTTCTTTATGTCGGCGCGCCGTGACGGCGTCAATCGACGCGGGGGCGTTTCCGCGGCGGCGCGATCGCGCGAAATCCGCTACGCTCGCCGGATGCACGAGATGTTGAAGCGGGTGGTGAACGCGCGCGTGGCCGAGGTCCTGCCCGAGCCGACGCCCCTCGATCCGGCGCCCGGGCTCTCCGCGCGGCTCGGCTGCGACGTGCGGCTCAAGCGCGAGGATCTGACGCCGATCTTCTCGTTCAAGCTCCGCGGCGCCTACAACCGGATCGCGCACCTCGACGCCCCGGCGCGCGCCGCCGGCGTCATCGCCGCGTCGGCCGGCAATCACGCGCAGGGCGTCGCGTATGCGGCGACGCGGCTCGGGCTCCGCTGCCGCATCGTGATGCCGCGCACCACGCCCGCCATCAAGGTCGCGGCCGTCCGCCGCTACGGCGTCGAGGTGGAGCTCGTTGGCGACGACTACGCGGCGGCCGCGGCGCACGCCGCGACGGCCGCCGCGGCGACCGGCATGACCATCGTGCCGCCCTTCGACGATCTCGACGTGATCGCGGGGCAGGGGACGGTCGGCCTCGAGATCTTGCGCCAGGCCCCGCGCGAGCTCGGCAGCATCTTCGTGCCGATCGGCGGTGGCGGCCTCGCCGCGGGGATCGCGGCGGTCGTGAAGGAGGTGCGCCCCGAGGTGCATGTGATCGGGGTCGAGCCGGACGACTCCGACGCGATGACGCGCTCGCTCGCGGCCGGGGCGCGCGTCGCTCTCGACCACGTCGGGGGCTTCGCCGACGGCGTCGCGGTCCGCCAGGTCGGCGCGCTGACGTTCGAGCTCTGCCGCCGCCATCTCGACGGGACGGTCGTCGTCTCGACGGACGAGATCTGCGCCGCCATCAAGGACGTCTTCGAGGAAACACGAACGGTGCTCGAGCCGTCCGGCGCGGTGGCCCTCGCCGGCTTGAAGCGCGCGCACGAGGACGGAACGTTGACGCCCGGCGCCGCGGTCGTGGTCGCGTCGGGCGCCAACATGAACTTCGCGCGCCTCGGCTACGTGACCGAGCGCGCCGAGATCGGCGAGCACCGCGAGGCCATCCTCGCCGTCACGATTCCCGAGCGGCCGGGAGCGTTCCTCGAGTTCTGCCGCACGATCGGCGAGCGCAGCGTCACAGAGTTCAACTACCGGCTCGCGGCGCGGACCGAAGCCCACGTCTTCGTCGGCCTCGAGGTGAGCGGCCGGCCGGAAGCCGCCGCCATCGCCGACCGCTTGCGCGCGCACGGCTACGCCTGCGTCGATCTCGGTGAGGACGACCTCGCGAAGACCCACGTGCGGCACATGGTCGGCGGCCGCAGCCCGCTCGCGCGCGACGAGGTGCTGTTCAGCTTCGAGTTCCCGGAGCGGCCCGGAGCGCTCGTGCAGTTCCTCACGAGCCTCGGCGGCCGGTGGAACATCTCGCTCTTCCACTACCGCAACAACGGCGCGGCGTACGGGCGCGTGCTCTGCGGCTTCGAAGCGCCGGCGGCGGAGCGCGCGGCGCTCGCGACGACCCTCGCCGAGCTCGGCTTCGGCTGCGCGGACGAGACCGGCAGCCCGGCGGCGCGGCTCTTCCTGCGGTGAGGCGGGCGGGCTCGTCGTCCGCGCAGCGCGTCCGGCGCGGCGAGCCGCCGCACGCGTCGGGGATCGTGCTCGCCGCCACGCTGCACGACCCCGAGGGGCTCCTGCGCGACGAGATCCGCCGCCGGATGCCGGCGCTCCGCCGGCTCTACGCTTCGGTGCGCGTCGCGAGCAGTCCGACGACCGCGCCCGCCGTCCGCGCGCTCCTCGCCGCATACGACGCTGACGCGGGAGCACCGAGCAGCCACGGCCGCGGCCCGCTCTATCGCCGCGCGCTGCGGGCCGCGCTCGCGGCGCCGGGTGCGGCGCGCGTGCACTATCTCGACTTCGACCGGGCGCTGCACTGGGCCGCGCGCCGGCCGCGCGAGCTCGGCGGGCTGCTCCGCCGCGCGCGCCGCCGGCCGGCGGTGGTGGTCGGCCGGACGCCGCGCGCCCACGCGAGCCACCACGCGGCGCTCGTCGAGACCGAGGCCGTCGCGGCGCGGGCGTTCGCGGCGCGGCTCGGCCTCCGCGGCCGCGTCGACTTCCTCGTGCCGTCGTTCGTCCTCCGCCGTGATCTCGCGGCGCGCTTTCTCGCGCGGACGCGGACGCGCGGCCCGGCGATGTACGGCGAGTGGGCGGCGCTTCTCGTGGGCCTCGGCGTGCCCCTCGGCTACGTCGAGTGCGGCGGACTCGACTGGGAGACGCCCGACCGCTTTCGCGACGAGGTCCGCCGAGTCGGCCGCGCGGCGTGGCGCGAAGCCATGAGCACGCCGGCCGAGTGGGCCATGCGCCGGGCGATGGCGCGCGCGTTCGTCCGCGGCTGCTCGCGCGCGCTCCGGCGGCGGCCGGCCGTCTACACCCGCCGGCGCTCACGGGCAGGCCGCACCGGGTCGCTGACGGGGGTGCGAATCCGTGCGCCGGCGCTCACCCCGCGGCGCGGACCGGTTCGACCGCCGCGACGCGCTTGACGGGGACCGTGACGCTGAACGTGCTCCCCCGGCCGGGCAGGCTGTCGACGCGCACGGCGCCGCCGAGCGCCTGGGTGAGCCGCATCACGATGTAGAGGCCGAGCCCGACGCCTCCGTGGCGGCGACTGTCGGAGCCGTCGACCTGGCGGAACATCTCGAAGACGACGTCGAGCTGCTCGCGCGGAATGCCGATGCCGGTGTCGATCACCGTGAGCACCAGCGTGTCGGCGGCCGGACCGGCCGGCTCCGGACGCGAGGTGTCGACCCGGACCCGCACCTCCACCCGTCCGCGCTCGGTGAACTTGAGCGCGTTGTGCACGAGGTTGCGGACGACCGTCGCCAGCTTCGGGGCGTCGACCTCGACGAGCGGCAGCGGCCCGGGTGTCGTCCATTCGAGTGCGACGCCGCCCGTACTCCAGAACTCCGGGATGCCGGCGCGGAGTTCGGCGATGAAGTCGTCGAGCGCGACTGGCGTCGGGTGCACGGGCAGGCGTCCGGCGTCGAACCGGCTCACGTCGAGCGTCGCCTGGATCATCTCGAGCAGTTGGAGCGCGTAGAAGCGGACGCGTCCAAGCGTGTCGTCGCGCGCCGCTGCGATCGGATCCGACGCGTCCGCGGCGCGCGCCTCGTCGCGCAGGAGGTCGGTGTAGCCGATGATCGCGTTCAGCGGCGAGCGCAGCTCGTGGGACATCGTCGAGATGAACTCCGACTTGAGCGAGCTCGCCGCGCGCAGCTCGTCGACGAGGCGGGCGTTGTCGAGCGCGAGAACGGTGTGGTGCGCGACGCCGAGGAGCAGTCGTTCGGTCATCGGAAGGAACGCGCTCGCCGGGTCGTCCTGCCCGACGAGCAGCATGCCGAGGCCCTCGCCGCCGCGGCGGAGGACGGCCCCGACGAACGGGCCGATCATCCAGCGCTGGCTCAGCGTTGCCGGGATCGGCGACTCTTCGGGCGAGCGCACCGCGAGGCAGGTCTCGGGCGCGAGCCGCTCGAGCACTCCGTCGAGGCCCGTCGAGGCGAACTCGACGCTGCGGATCTCCTCGTCGAAGAGGCCGGTGCGCGAGGCGAGGCCCATCACCCGGTACGTGCCGCGCCGAGGGTCGCGGACCAGCGCGCAGGCCCACTGGCTCGCGGTGAGGTCGCGCGCCATCTCGGTCACGCGCTGCAAGAGCGAGTCGCTCGTCGGCGTCGACACGAGGGTGCGCACGATCGTGAGCAGGCCCTCGGTCATGCGCGCGCCGGTTTCGGCGTCGCGGTTCTTCGCGACCAGTCGATCGCCGTAGAAGCGGCTCTGCTGCGCCACCAGGAAGAAGACGACGATCGGGGTCAGCACCGGCAGCGACCACTCGAGCCCTGGCATGAGCCAGAGGTGCGCGATCGTCGAGAGCGTGGCCATGACGAGCCCGCAGAGCAGCGAGAAGAGGGCGCACGGGACGATCAGCATCAGGTAGAGGAGGTGGAACTCGTTCGGCAGCTCAGGTGCCAGCGAGAGGCCGTAGGTGAAGACGACGAGATCGACGACGAACTGCGTGTAGATCAGCAGCTCGAGCCGCTGGCCGCTCCGCAGCCACCGCCGGTAGGGCGCCGTGATCAGGATCTCGACGGTCGCGAGCCCGAGGAGCGCTCCGGCCGGCAGGGCGGGGAGCAGGGTCCGCTCGAGCGCGACCGTGATGACCATCAGCACGGCCGCGGTCAGGCAGCGCGAGGTGTCGAGCCAGGCCGAGATCTCGACCAGATCCTCCGCGGGCAGGTCGAAGATGCCCGCGTTCAAGCGCCTCACGAGGCGGCGCAGGGAGACCGATGCCGACGGCACGCTCCGAAAGAGAGCAAACGCCATGCCCGATGGCGGGGCCTCGGGCGGGCGCAACCCGGCGATCCGGCGTCGGCCGCCGCGGCGCATTGCGTGCGACTCGTCACGTGCCGTCATCCGGATGACGGTTCGCGCCGTTCCGGGCCGGCGGCTGGCCGTCCGGCCCCGCGCGCCATACACTCGCCCGGATGACCCGCCCCCCCGCCTCCGAGCCCCGCGAGGACTCCGTCGCCGGCCCGACCTCCGGTCCCGACGAGGGGCTCCGCGCCGCGATCGAGCTCCTCGAGTCGTTCGTCGCCGATCGCACCCGGCTCGCGCGGCTTCCCGAGGCGGAGCGCGTCCGCCTCCTCGAAGCGGCGGGGCGCGTCTCGCGGCCCGAGGCGCACGTCCGTCGGCACGTCGCGAAGACGGCGCGGCGCGAGCGGCGGCGCGCGCGGATCGAGGGGCAGGAGCGCGTGCTCTCCGAGACGGGCATCCGGAAGCTCCGCCGCGAGGTCGTGTTCACGACCCCGAACGTCTTCCCGCCGGCGGGTTTCGCGCCGGAGGACGCCGCCGCCGAGGCGACGACGCACGTCGAGCCGAAGCACTGCTACGTCTGCAAGGAGCACTACACGCGGCTCCACCATTTCTACGATCAGCTCTGCCCGCCCTGCGCCGAGCTCAACTGGGCGAAACGCGGCGAGCTCGCCGACCTCCGCGGGCGCGTCGCGCTCCTGACGGGCGGGCGCGTGAAGATCGGCTACCAGGCCGGCATCAAGCTTCTGCGCTCCGGCGCGCACGTGATCGTGACGACGCGCTTCCCGCGCGACGCCGCGATGCGCTACGCGCGCGAGCCCGACTTCTCCGACTGGCGCCGGCGCCTGGAGATCTTCGGGCTCGACCTGCGCCACACGCCGAGCGTCGAGGCGTTCTGCCGCCACCTGCTCGGCACGCGGGACCGCCTCGACTTCATCGTGAACAACGCGTGTCAGACGGTGCGCCGGCCGCCCGACTTCTATCGGCACATGATGGCGGGCGAAGCGGCCGCGCTGCGGACGCTGCCGGAGGACGTGCGCCGGCTCCTCGGCGCGTACGAGGGCGTGCGGCAGTACCACATGCTCCCCGAGGGCGGCGCCGACATGCCCGCGGTCGACCACGCCGAGCTGCCGGAGGCGGTCGGCCTCACCCACGCGGCCGCGCTGTCCCAGGTCCGGCTCCTCCCCGAAGAGATCGCGGCGCGGCAGGCGCTCTTCCCCGAGGGCTGCCTCGACCAGGACCTCCAGCAGGTCGATCTCCGCGAGGGGAACTCGTGGCGCATGCTCCTCGCCGACGTGCCGGCGGTCGAGCTCCTCGAGGTGCAGCTCGTGAACGCGGTGGCGCCGTTCGTCCTGAACGCCCGGCTGAAGCCGCTCATGCTGCGGACGCCCGAGCGTGACAAGCACGTCGTCAACGTGTCGGCCGTCGAGGGCCAGTTCTACCGCCGCTTCAAGACGACGCGACACCCGCACACCAACATGGCGAAGGCCGCCCTCAACATGATGACCCGCACCTCGGCGACCGATTACAAGAACGACGGTATCCACATGAACAGCGTCGACACGGGCTGGGTGACCGACGAGGATCCGGCCGAGATCGCGGCCCGCAAGACCGCCGAGCACCGCTTCCACCCGCCGCTCGACATCGTCGACGGAGCGGCGCGCATCGTCGACCCCATCATCGCCGGCTTCAACACGGGCGAGCATGTCTGGGGGAAGTTCCTGCGGAACTACCGAGCGACGGACTGGTAGCCGGCTCGGGTGCGTGCCCGACCCGCCGAAGCCTGGAGCGGCTTCCCACGGTCGGGAATCCGCGGCGAAACGGCTTCGCTCCCGCCGGACGGCCCGGAAGGCTCCGCTGGCATAACTCGGTGAAACGGCTTAAATCGACGTTGGCCGCGGTGCGGCATGGCCCTTGCGTTCCGGTACGCGACCTCGGTCTCGTCAGCGATCGACAAACCCACTCATAAGCAATCCCTAGGAGGGAACGAATGCGAGCTCGGATCTTCGGAATGGCCGTGGCGGCACTGGCACTGGCGGGTGTCGCCCAGGCAGCGGACAACATCCCGGCGGCCGCGGTCACGGAAGCGGACCAGATTTGGACGACGCGCTGCGCGTTGTGTCACGGCGCCGGCGGCAAGGGTGACGGACCGGCGGCCGCGCCGCTCAATCCGAAGCCCCGCGACCTCGGCGACAAGAAGTGGCAGTCGTCGGTGGACGACAAGCACATCGAGCTCGTGATCGTGAAGGGCGGGCAGGCCGTGAACCTGAGCCCCATGATGGCCGCCAACCCCGACCTCGAGTCGAAGCCGGACGTGGTGAAGGCGTTGCGCGCGAAGGTGCGGAGCCTCGGCGGGAAGTAGGGCGGGCGGCGGCGCGGCGGCCGTGGGTCGCCGCGCCGCTCGAGTAGCGGGACGTGAGCGGTGCGCCCACTCGCGGACGGCGTCGGTACTCGTTCACGTCGAAGAGCGCCATCGGTTCGGCGGCCGTACGAAGATGCCGAACGGCCGGAAACCCTGAGCACGGCTACGGTGCTTCACACCGTAGCAAGAGCTTGTCGCTGTCGCGAACGACCTTCGTCGGTGCGGGGGCACTCTCGGCGCGGCTCTTCAGCGTGACCCGAGCTTTGGATTTTCCCGCGAGCGCAATCGTGACCTCTGCCGGGGCGGTGCATGCGTTCGGCGTGCTGGCGGAAATCGCCGGACTGAAGTCGAGCTCGTTGTCGTGCTTGCCGGCGGGGACGGCAGAGCTCGATCGTTCGAATGCGCTCAAGATCGCGACGGCGTTCGCCGCGTCGGTCGCCCGTTTGTCGTCGGGCCGCGGCTTCTGAAGGGTGTAGCGCCGGAGATCGGGTTGCGGGCCGCAGAGCGGCAGATTCGGATCGGCGACGTGCAGACACACCGCGATACGGATACGGCATTCGCCATTGACGACGCCGTCCGCGTCGCACGACGCATCGCCATCTTCGCAGCGCTGCTTGAAGTTGGGCACACCTTTGTTGTCGAGAAACGGGGTATTGGCCGGATTCACGACCGCCCATTCGGCAAGGCAGTCGGTCGACGCCGCGCCCTTGCCAGGGACGAGCTGCTCGTAGCGGCACGCGGCATCGCAGCCGTCGCCGTCGAGAGCGTTGCCGTCGTCGCACTGCTCGCTCGGCGCCAGCATGGCGTCCCCGCAGGAGGGGGTAGCGGTCGGCGTCGGGGACGGCGTTGCGGGGGACGGAGGCGGGGTCTCCGTGGGTGATGGAGTAGGCGTCGGAGTCGGCGTGGCGGTGGCCGTTTCAGTTGGGGTCGCTTCGGGCGTCGGCGTCGAGGTTCCCGTCGCTGTTGCAGAGGTCGTCGGTGTGGCGGTCGGAGTGCTCGGGGCGCCGCCGAGCACCTGGAAGATCGCGACCGCGTTGTCCGCGACGCCGGTCGCGTAGACGAAGGCGTTGTCGGGGCTCACCGCTACGGAAAAGGCCGTGCGGAGGCCGTCGACGCCGGCGACGCCGTCCGTTTGCGATTCGATGAACGTGAGGCTGCCCGTCATCGAGTCGCGGGCGAACACGGCAACCGCATGGTCGAGCTCGCTGGCCACGTAGAGGTGGTCGCCGTTCGGGCTCACCGTCACGAAGATCGTTCCCCCGATGCCATCGACTCCAGCGACCCCGTCCTGGTGTCGTTCGACGAACGACAGCGCCCCGGTCGTCGGGTTGCGCGCGAACACGGAAACCGCCTGGTCGAAGCGTCCGGCGGCATAGACGTGCATGCCATCGGGGCTCACCGTGACCGCGATCGCGCCGTCGAGGCCGGTGACGCCACCGACGCCGTTCTTCTGCTGCTCGACGAACGTCAGCGTCCCGGTGGATGGGTTGCGGCCGAAGACCGCGATCGCATCGTCGGCGAATCCTGCTGCGTACACGTGGGCGCCGTCGGGGCTCGTCGCGATCCCACGGATCCTCTCGAGACCGTCGATCCCCGCCACTCCGTCGCGGTACTCGCCGACGAACGCCAGCGCGCCGGTGGTGGGATTGCGGGTGAAGGCGGCGATGGCATGGTCGAGCTCGCCGGCAGCGTAGACATGAGCGCCGTCCGGGCTGACGATCACCCACGTCGCTCCCGAGAGGCCGTCCACGCCGATGCCGTCGATCTTCCGCTCGAGGAACGACAGCGTACCGGTCGTGACGTTGCGACCGAACACCGCGACCGAGTGATCGAACGGCCCGGCGGCGTACACGTTCTTGCCGTCGGGGCTGACGGTGACGGAAAGCACCCCATCGAGCCCTTCGACGCCGGCCACGCCGTTCTTTTGCTGCTCGAGGAAGTTCAATTCGCCCGTGGTCCCGTCGCGGTGAAATACCCCGATGGCATCGTCTCCGCGTCCGGCGACGTACACGTGGGCGCCGTCGGGACTCAGCGTCACCGCGCACGGGTTCGCGATTCCGTCGACTCCCGCCACGCCGTCCTGCTGAAACCCGACGAAACCCAGGTGCGCGCCGAACGCCGAAGGTGGCGTGAGGGAAACGAGGGTGAGACACGCGATGGCAACCGCATGACGCCGAGAACGAAGCCGCTCATCCATTTGCAGGTTTCTCCAAGGCTGGGGACGGACGGACGCTTTCAATTCGACCGGGCTTTCAGCCGATTCGCATCGTGCTTCGTGAACGGGGCGTGGTAGCCGGCTTCCCAGCACCGACCATTGCTCGCTTGCAGCTGCACCGTGAGCGTCGAGGCGAGTGGTGTCAACTCCGGCATGGACAGCGCGCTGCCCGAGCCCTTGAGGATGATCTTGGCTCCGCCGTCCGGCCCGCCTCTGAGGTCGAGCTGCAACCGGCCGTCCGATCCGAATGCCGGGTTGCGATAGCGGAACCCGCTCGACGACGCCCGCCAGCAGGGCGCGCCCGCGCAATCGCCGTGTGCCGGTATGGCGATCTCGACGGCCGGCTGGCCGGCGCTGTAGACGCAGAAGGCATAGGCAGCGCCTCCTGGTGCGGTCGGTAGGCCGAAATCCCCGACGGCGGTCGCGCTGCCCTTCGTCCACTTCCACTGCACGCTGTCCTTGCGGCCGTCCGCTGCGTTGCGGAGCGCCAGGGACGCTTTCCCTGCCGCGAGGGGTTGCCGGCATCCGGCGAGCGGGCTGGCGGCGCACACGCCGGTGGGCGTCGCGACGGGAGTCGGTGTCGGGTCCGTCGCGGGCTCGCAGGCGTTCCCGAGGCCGTCGAGATCGTCGTCCGCCTGCCCGATGTTGGGGACGCCGGGGCAGTTGTCGACGGAATCGGGAAGCTCGTCGCCGTCACGATCCGCGACGGCCGCGACGACGAGCTCGCGGCGACACGAGGCAGTGCTCGGGCAGTCGGCGTCGGTGCGGCACGCGCCGTGATCGCGTCGGCAGAGGCCGTCACTGCATAGGTCGCCGGCCTCGCAGTCATGGTCGTCGTCGCATACGGGCGCATGCGGCTCCAGACATCGACCGCCGGTCGAGAGCGCGACTCCTTCATCGGCATCGATCGCGAGCGGCGCCACGAGGCGTTGGAAGTCGGCGCCGGCGCTGACGCACACGGCGGGCGCCGTGCAACTCGCGTCGCTGGCGCAGGGCCCCTCGACGCGCTTGCACACGTTCGGGCCGGGCTCGCAGAAGTTTCCCGCGCCGCACGACCCGGCGATGCCCGGGTCGCACGGGGTCCCGAGAGTTCGCGTGCAGCCGCCCGGCGGCACGAAGCACGTGCCGCCGCCGCAGTCGGTGTCGCCCGCGCACGCTTCGCCGGTGGTGGTGCAGACGCCGGCGCTGACCGAAGCGATCGTCCGGAGCGGTGATCCCGCGCCGCCCGCCGCGACGCGCATGGTGCGCGCGCCCGTGCGCAATGCCCCGCCGCTCCCACCGGCCGCCTGGCGAATGTTGAGTACTTGGAGCACCAGGTCGCTGGTGTCGCCGTCGTCGTTCAGGTCGGCTCCCTGATCGGCTTCGAGCGTCAAGAAGCGCACGGTGTCGCGGCCGACGCGATAGGGGACTCGCGGATCGCACGCCTCCAGACGGCACGGTGTCACGGCCGACCCGGTATTGAAGACGTTGCCGGTCGCGGCGTCGTAGACGTGGAGCACGTCGTCGTCGATATCGCCGTCGGCGTTGAGAATCGTGGCGCCCTCGGCGGCCTCGCTGGTACGGAAGGCGACGAGCTCGGATCCCGGAGCTCCCCCGACGACGAGGTCTTCCGCGGCGACGGCGCGTGGGGACGTCGCTGCGCCGACCACGATCGCGGAGGCGCCGGCATCGTAGACCTGCACTACCTGATCGTCGGTGTCGCCATCGCCATTCAGCGCGCCCTCCCCTTGCGACGCCTCGCTCGTGAGGAACGGAACGAGCGCACCGGCCACGGCGAGCCGGCCGGCTGCCTGCCCGACGTTCACCCACGGACCGCCGGGCCGCGCCCACACCTGCACGACGGCGTCGCTCGTGTCGCCGTCGCCGTTGAGGATCGCGCCGGACCCCGCTTCGCTGACGAGCGCCGCAACGTGGGACGACGACATGACCACGGCGGTCGCCGCTCGTCCGAGATTCTGGACGGTGCCGCCGCTCCACAGGTGGACGACGTCGTCCAGCTGGTCGCCGTCGCCGTTCAGGCTCGGAGGATCCACCGGGCACCCCGTGGCCGACCCCGCCGATTCCGGACGCAAGAACGCGGCGGAGCTCTCGATGACCGCGACGTGCGTCGCGGGGCATCGCGGGCCGACCACCGCCCCCGTCGTACCGTCGAGCGCCTGCAATACGGTGTCGTCGAGGAAGCCGTCGCCCGTCACGTCGTGCGCGAGATCCGCAGCGTCGGCAATGCGAACGAAGACGTCCTGCTGCGCGTTCACGTCGCCGGGAACCAGGTTGTTCGCGAGGCTTCCGAAGGCGACGACGCGGCCGTCGTTCGAGACGTCGACGGCCATCGCATAGTCGTTCGCCTGGTCGTGCCCCACGGTGAGATTCACCCGGGAAGTGAGCCCGGTGGAACGATCCTTGATGAACGCGTCTTGGAACCCATTGCTGTCACCGGCCACGAGGTTCGTTGCCGCGCTGGTATAGGCGACGAAGCGTCCGTCGCGTGACAGCCCCACCTCGACTGACTCGCCATTCGCCTGGATGCCGTTCGAGTCGGTCGAGACGCGCTCCGTGATTCCCGCGCCGCGATCGCGGACGAAGACGTCGCGGACGCCGTTGGTATCGCCCGCCACGAGGTTGCTGGCCAGGCTGGAGAAGGCGACGAACCGCCCATCGGCGGACATGCGTGGTTGCGCACTCACATGGTTGGCCCCGCCGCCGTTCGGATCGACCGAAACGACCTCGGTCGATCCGGGGTCGCGGTCGAACACGTAGATCTTGTAGCCGGACGATCCGGCGACGAGATTCGACGCGACGCTCAAGAACGCGACGAACCGACCATCGTCGGAGATGTCGGGCTGCTGGCTGTCGTTGTTGGGCTGCGCGTCGCCGATGCCGCGGCTGACGCGCTCCGTCGTTCCGGTGCCGCGGTCGCGCACGAAGATGTCCTGGACGTCGTTGTTCAACCCGACATCTTCGGGAACCAGATTGCGGGCGTCGCTCGCGAATACGACGAACCGGCCGTCGCCGGAGATCGCGGGGCTACTTTCGCACGGCAGATCTCCCGCGGCACCGCCGGAGTTCTGGCTCACGAGCTCGGTCGTGCCGGTCGCGCGGTCGCGTACGAAGGCTTGCAGCATGCCGTTCGATCCGGCGACGAGATTCGTCGCGTTGCTGTAGAAGGCAACGAACCTCCCGTCGGACGAAATCGCGGGCCGTTCACTGTCTCCATTCGCCTGCATGCCGCCCGTCGCGACGCTCACGCGCTCGATGGTCCCGGTGCGCAGGTCGTTCACGAATACGTCGCGCGCCCCGTTCGTGTCTCCGGCGACGAGATCGCTCGCGGTGCCGTCGAACGCGACGAAGCGCCCGTCGGCCGATACGGCGGGGATTCGGCTCTGTGAATTTGCCGGTAGGCCGCCCAGGTTGCGGCTGACGAGGATCGTCGTCATGGCGGCATTCGCGAACTCGGACGCGCGTGCGAACAGGAGGCCGTTCGAGACGGAGAGGCTTCGCCCGTCGATCACCGGAGCGGCGTCGAGCGCGCGTAGCCCGGCCACCGGCACCTCGACGGCGGCGCCGCTCACACGGAACATTCGCAATAGAAGATCGGCGACGTCGCCGTCGCCGTTCTGGTCGAGCGCCGCCTGTGGAGCCTCCGGCTCGAGCGCGGCGACGACCTGTCCTTCCGCGGCGACGGCCGGGAAGCTGAACGGCGGCTGGCGGATGCGCGCCACCGCTCGCCCCGCGCTGCCGCCCGTACCGGTCGGGTAGAGCGCGCCGGTCTGGCGATCGCCGAGCCGCAGCACGTCGTCGACGGCGTCGCCGTCGCCGTTCAGGTCCCGGTTCTCGATCGCTTCGTTCAGAACGAAGGCGTTGGCGACCGGCGTCTGCGCGAGCCCGTCGAGCGGCACCGGATCGAGCGCGGCGAGCGCGAAGCTGCCGCACTGGCCGAGCGGGCACTCGGCGTCGCTGGCGCACGACGCGAGCGGCGTCGCGCCGCCGAGGCAGGCGCCGAGCCGCAAGACGACCGGGCCGACCCCGGCGAGGAGGCGATCACGGAACTCGAAGAGGCCCTCGCGGCAGACGCCTCCCGGGCAATCCGCGCCGGTCGCGCACGGGTCCGCCGCATTGCCGCCGCCCTCGCACGTGAATGCGCCGCAGGTGCCGTTCGGACAGTCGCCGGCGGTCGCGCACGGGAGACCGTCCGCGTCGCCGGCGACGCAGGTGAGGATGGTCGGGCTCCGGCGCGCGATGCGGAGCACGCTCCCCGGCGCGTCGGCGGTGCCGAAGAGCGTCACCGCGTCGGCGGCGCTCGGATCCGCCTGCGGCTCGAAGATCGGCGGCAGGCGGGCGCCCGTCGCCGTGAACGAGCCCAGGTAGGCGTCGCCCGGTAATTGCACCGGTTGGCCGCTCGTCGCGAACGCCTCGGCGAGCGTCGCGCCGCGCAGCAGGCGCGCGACCGGCACCTGGTCGCGATTCACCAGCACCCCGCGCATGTCGACCGGCAGCAGCAGATTGCCGTCGGCGTCGGTCGTGAAGCGGAGCTCGTCGACGGTTCCCGTGCAGGGCGGGCTCGGCGTCGTGCAGAGCGCCTGGAAGTCGTTCCGCGGTGGCAGCGCGGTGAAGCTCGGGAAGACGTCGTGCGGGATGGGCGCGCACGCGTCGCCGGTCGGACGGAAGAACTCGTCGACACAGGCGAGGAGCCCGGGGACGTCCGCGCACGCTGCGCTCGCGAGCTCGCAAGGGAGGTTCGACGCCGCGGCCGTCACCGCGATGGTGACCGGCCCCGCGAGCGTGCGGTCGTCGTTCTGCCCGCCGGTGCAAGTGCCGCCGCCGCAGTCGCTGCTGCGGAGGCAGGGTGCGCCGGGCGTCGCGCCGCCGGCGCAAACGGCGAAGAGCCCATCGGTGTCGGGGAACCGGAAGCGCAGATGGTCGGGGTCGGATACGACGAGGTCGGTCGGCTGTCCGCCCGCGTTGGCGGTGACGCAGGTCGCGGTCGCGACGTCGCTTCGTGCCTCGCAGCTCGCGCGCCAGCTTTCGAGCCCCGCGCAGTCGGTCGCCAGCACGACCACGTGGCGTACGCCTCCTGGCGGCGTGAAGACGAGCGTGACGACCTGATTCGCCGCCGGCGGCACGAATCCGGGTGACGCCGCATGGCACACGGGGTCGCGGCTGAGGTGCACCCAATCGCCCGGCTCCGCGAACGGACGGTTGGTGGTGGCGAGGGCACCGGCGAAGGATTGCTGGGTCCCGGGGATGACGTCGCAGGTCGCTCTTCCGGGACGGGGTGTGGCGAGGTGGGCGATAGCCAGCGCCGCGAACGCGAGGAAGCCACGCCACGCGAACCACCGCGAGCGGAGGGGGGGAATCATTGAGGGCGCGTAGCGGCTTCTCGGGACCTCCGTCAAGGGCGTTTGTCAGGCGACGACGTCCGCGCGCAAATGCAATGAACGCGCGGCCGCGAGAGCGGCGCGCGCGGACGGGCCGTCACCAAACAGGTGACGCTCCGACCTTCCCCGGCATGTTCTCTACGTCGGCATGACGGATGGGAAGTTGCTGGATCTGTTTCCGATGGGAGTGGTGACGCTGGATGCGGAAGCGCGGATGCGAGCGGCGAATCTGCTGGCGCGCCGCATCCTCGCCGCGGGCGAGGGCTTGGAGCTGAAGAATGGCAGAATCGTCGCGGTGCGCCGTGAAGATGCCGCCACGCTCGCCCGGTTGTTGGAGGGAGCATGTCCGCACGGGGACGCCGACGGTCTTCACATCCGTGGAGCGATGCATCTCGCGCGCGGTTCACATCGTTCGAAGCTCACGGTCCTCGTCGCCGACCTGCACGGTCGCGCGGGAGCGTTGCTGACCGAGCTCGTGCTCTTCCTCCACCAGCCGGATGCCACGGTATCGGTGTGCGAGGCCACCCTGCGCACGCTACACCGCCTGACGCGCACGGAAGCCAGGATCGCGGCTCTCCTCGTGACCGGTCACACCGTTGCTCGCATCGCGGTCGAAGTCGGCAGCAGCACGAACACCGTGCGCACACACCTGAAGCGCGTGTTCGCCAAGATCGGGGTCGCGAGCCAACCGGCACTCATCCGCGTGGTGCTGAGCGGTCCGGCGGCGTTGCGGCTGTGCGACAGTCACTCGATGGATCGTGCGGCGGTTGACGGCCGCGAGCAGCAAAGCCGCGGCTGATGCAGGTCAACGTCACGCATGACTTTGCCGGTCACCAGTATCGTATCCGATCGGCGATAAGGTGCGATCTCTGCCAGGGACGCTTCGCAAGCCTGCCGATTCTTGCACCGAGCTTCTGCTTCGACATCGGTGAAATCTTGTCCACCATCAGACGCGACGTCGCCTTCAATCCGTTGGTCTCGCTTGGCTCGACGAGAATCCGAAAAAGAGGAGCATCGGTCGGATCCGATGTACTGGCGCTCGTCATGCTCTCGCATAGTCACCAAATGAGTGACGAAAGATCGATGCCGCGACTGTAGTGTGCGCTGCGACCTGGGCCACTCTATGCCCCCACCCGAGATCGTCGACAGAGGA
>WBZR01001534.1_pt1 | contig 28255 bp, 21 predicted proteins | sample 5204231 | NCBI WGS metagenome assembly WBZR01 (sample SAMN12412403, study PRJNA552823) | activated sludge metagenome | isolation source: activated sludge from anammox sidestream of wastewater treatment plant... | place: USA: Virginia | collected 2017-08
GCCCAAATTCGCGGAGGCGGGCACCATCGTGATCGACAACAGCAGCGCTTGGCGGATGGACCCGGACAAGCTGCTGGTGGTGCCTGAGATCAACGGGCACCTGCTCGGGGAAACGGATCTTTCGCGGGGCGGCATCATCGCCAACCCCAACTGCAGCACCATCCAACTGGTGATGGCACTGGCACCGCTGCACCGCCGCTACAGGGCGCAACGCGTGGTGGTGAGCACCTATCAAAGCGTGACGGGCACCGGGGCAAAGGCGGTGCGCCAAATGGAGGACGAGCGCAACGGGCGCGAAGGGGAAAAGGTCTATCCGCACCGGATCGACCGCAATGTGTTGGCGCACTGCGACGTATTCCTGGACAACGGCTACACCAAGGAGGAAATGAAGCTGGTGTGGGAAACGGGCAAGATCCTGGACCCTTCGATCCGCGTGACGGCCACGGCGGTGCGCGTTCCGGTTACCGGTGGCCACAGCGAGGCGGTGAACGTGCAGTTTGAAAAGGACTTCACCTTGGATGAGGTGCGCCAGCTACTGGGCCAAGCACCGGGCGTGCAAGTGGAGGATGATCCCGCCATCGCCTCCTACCCCATGCCCCTGCACGCCCATGGCAAGGATGCGGTGTTCGTGGGCCGCCTGCGGCGTGATGAAAGCCAGCCGAACACGCTGAACATGTGGGTGGTAGCGGATAACCTGCGCAAGGGGGCGGCCACCAATGCGGTGCAGATCGCCCAAATGCTCATCACGGCAGGGAAGCTGAAGGCGTCGACGGTGGGGCAATAGCAGGCCAGGTACGGGAGCCTGCACCAGTGGCAATCAGGGACGGGCCGCCGGTTCGGCATGCCGGTACACCAGCTTGGTGCCCGGCTCACGCTTCCGTTGCAGCACCACCACCATGACGATGCCCACGCTGATGGCGGCGTCGGCGATGTTGAACACGGGCCGGAAGAACTCGAACTCCTCACCACCCCACACCGGCAACCACCCCGGCAGGTGGCCATGGATGATCGGGAAGTAGAACATGTCCACCACCGCACCGTGCAGGAAAGGCGCATAACCGCCTTCCGGGGGGAACAGCACCGCCTTATGATAAGGCGTGCTGGCATCGAAGATCAGCCCGTAGAAGGCGCTGTCGATGATGTTGCCCAAGGCCCCCGCAAAAACCAGTGCCAAGCTGCAACCGAGCACGGGCCGCTGCTTGTCCTTGGCCGCCTTCCACAACAACCACCCGATGCCGGCCAAAGCGGCGATGCGGAACAGGGTGAGTGCCATCTTGCCCGCAGCCCCGCCGAATTCCAGGCCGAAGGCCATGCCACGGTTCTCCACGAACTGCAGGTACGCCCAGGTATGCCCCTCGCCGAACAGCGGAACGGATTCCCCGAGGAAGAAATTCTGCTTGACCCAGAACTTCAACGCCTGGTCGGCCACCAGGATGGCCAGGATGATCAGGATGGCGCGCTTCACCGGATGCGGATGCCGCTCAGTTGCTCATCTGTTGCTTGGCCTCGATGCTCAAGGTGGCATGGGGCACCAGGCGGAGGCGTTCCTTGCTGATCAACTTGCCGGTGACGCGGCAGATGCCATAGGTCTTGTTGCGGATCCGCAGCAGGGCATCCTCCAGGTGTTTGATGAATTTCTCCTGGCGGCCCGCCAACTGGGCGGTCTCCTCGCGGCCCAAGGTCTCGCTGCCGTCCTCGATCATCTTGAAGGAGGGGCTCGTGTCCTCGGTGCCGTTGTTGTCCGTGTTGGCCAAGGTCTGCTTCAGCAGGTCATAGTCCCTGCGCGCCTCGTCCAGCTTGGCATTGATAATGGTGCGGAACTCCTCCAGTTCGGCATCGCTGTACCGTTCCTTGTCGCCGGCTTCCAAGGTGCTCACCTGCACGGCCACCATCGGGGTCACCCTGGGCAGGCTGGGCCCGGCACCCACGGTTACCAACGGCTTGTCCGCCTTGGGCTCTTCCACGGCCTGTCCCTTGCGGGTCTTGGCCTTGGGGGGTGCCGTCTTCACCGTGGGCTTGGCGGTCTCCTTCTTGGGCCTTGCCGCCGGGGCCTTGGCCACCGGCTTCTTCACCTCCTCATGCTTCCCTCTCGCAGAGACCGCCTTTTTCACCACCTTGGCCGGGGCTGTCGTTTTCGGTGGCGCCTTCTTGACCGCAACTTTCTTGGTCCCGGCCTTGGCGGCTGCCTTGGCCACCACCTTTTTCGGAGCGCTCTTGGCGATGGGCTTCTTTTTCACTGCCGCCTTTTTCGCGGCAGGCTTCACGTTCGTCTTCTTCACGATCTTCTTTTCTTTCTTGGCCGGTTTCACGGCTGCCTTTGCCACCGCCTTTACCACCGCCTTTTTCGGGGCGGGCTTCTTGGCGGGCGCCTGCTTCTTCACGGGCTTTGCCTTGGCCGTCGTTTTCTTGGCAGGGGCCTTGGCAGCAACCTTCTTGGCGGCGGCTTTCTTCACCGGTTTCCCGGCAACCGCTTTTTTCGCCTGTTTGTTGTTCTTTTTCGTCGCCATCTCGGACCCCTTTTCAATTGATCCGCGAATATAGGCAATTCAGCGGCTCAAGAAACCGCTTTGGTCAAGGCCAGCAAGCATTTCCCGACACCCTCCACCTCGATTTCCACCGGGGCGCTGAAAGAGGGTTCGATGGTATTCACAAGCAACTCATCCTCAGGTGTTATAGCCAATGTTTCAGCCACAATGCGGCCGGCATGGACCTGCACGGCCTTTTCGAAGGCCCCTCCCCCGTTCCGCTGGATTTGCAGCCGGATCCGGTCCGTGACCTCCAGGCCACTGTCCTTGCGCAGGGCTTGGATACGGCTAACCAGCTCACGGGCAAGACCTTCCTGCACTAATTCGTCGTCCAGCGTAATGTCCACGGCCACGGTGAGGCCGCCCTCGCTGGCCACGCTCAGGCCGGGCACGTCCTCGGCGGTGATCTCCACTTCATCCCGCTGGATATCAACGGGTTCGCCGTCCAGTTCCAAGCGGATATGGCCCAGCTGCTCCAAGGTGTTGATGGTCGCTTGGTCGAATGCGGCGATGGCGGCGGCGGCGGCCTTCATGTTCTTGCCCAAGCGGGCGCCCAGCTTCTTGAAGTCGGCCTTGATCTTCTTGTTCAGGCCGCTCTTTTCCGGGTCCAGCACCTCCAGTTCCTTCACGTTCACCTCGCTGAGCACCAGGTCGCGGATGGCCGCCAGGTCGCTGCGCATGCCGGCATCCAAGGCGGGCACCATCATTTTCCGCAACGGCTGGCGCACGCGGTGGCCCTCCTTCTTGCGGATGCTGAGCACCAGTGAGGTGAGCCTCTGCGCAAGCGCCGTGCGGCGCTCCAACTCCAGGTCGATGGCACCGTCGTCGTGCTTCGGCCAGGCACTCAAATGCACGCTGCCGCCGGTGAGATCACGGTAAAGCCGATCGCTGTAGAACGGCGCGATGGGCGCGCTGAGCATGGCCACCACTTCCAGGCAGCGGTGCAGTGTTTGGAAGGCCGCGTTCTTGTCGTCGCCCTGCTCCCCTTTCCAGAAACGGCGGCGGTTCAGACGCACATACCAGTTGCTGAGGTCCTCCACGGTGAAATCCTGGATGGCGCGCGCGGCCACGGTGGGTTCGTAGTCCGCGTAGGCCGCCTGCACCTGCTTGATCAGGCTGTTGAGGCGGCTGAGCACCCAGCGGTCCATCTCGGTGCGCCGGTCCATGGGCACCTGGGGTGTGCCCTCACCCCCGGCCCCTCTCCCGAGGAGAGGGGAGGAATGCACCTCATCCCCCGTCCCCTCCTCCCGGGAAGAAGGGGGGATGAAATTGTCGATGTTGGCGTAGAGCGCGAAGAAGCCGTAGGTGTTGAAGAGCGCGCGGAAGAATTTGCGCTGCACCTCGGTGATGCCCTCGGCGTCGAACTTCAGGTTGTCCCACGGCGAGGCGTTGCTGATCATGTACCAGCGCACGGCATCGGCGCCGTAGGCGTCCAGCGTCTTGAACGGGTCCACGGCGTTGCCCAGGCGCTTGCTCATCTTCTGGCCGTTCTTGTCCAGCACCAGGCCGTTGCTCACCACGGTCCTGTAGGCCACCTGGTCGAACACGAGCGTGCTGATGGCGTGCAGGGTGAAGAACCAGCCGCGCGTCTGGTCCACGCCCTCTGCGATGAACTCGGCCGGATAGCTGGTGGGGAACGGCGCCTTGAACGGCTGCGGATCGCCGGCCTGCAGCTTGGCGTAGTCCAGGCCCCACTGGGCGTAGGGCATGCTGCCGCTGTCGAACCATACGTCGATCAGATCGCTTTCGCGCTTCATCGGCTTGCCGCTCGGGCTCACCAGCGTGATGCGGTCCACGTACGGCTTGTGGAGGTCAACCGCCTCGTACTGGGCGGCGGAAGGATTCCCCGCATCGAAGTCCTTCAGCGGGTTTTCCTGCATCAAGCCGGCCTTCACGGCCTTGTCCACCTCGGCCTTCAACTCGGCCAAGGTGCCGATGCACAGCTCCTCGCTTCCGTCCTCGGTGCGCCAGATGGGCAGCGGGATGCCCCAGTAGCGGCTGCGGCTCAGGTTCCAGTCCTGCAGGTTCTCCAGCCAGTTGCCGAAGCGGCCGGTGCCGGTGCTTTCGGGCTTCCATTGGATGGTCCGGTTCAGCTCCACCATGCGCTCCTTGGCGGCGGTGCTGCGCACGAACCAGCTGTCCAGCGGGTAGTAGAGCACGGGCTTGTCGGTGCGCCAGCAGTGTGGGTAGTTGTGCTCGTACTTCTCCACCTTGAAGGCCTGGCCGCGCTCCTTCAGCAGGATGGACAGTTCCACGTCCACGCTCTTTTCCGGCGCGCTGCCGTCGGGGTAGTATTCGTTCTTCACGTACTTCCCGGCGAAGGGCCCCATCTCCTTGGTGAAGCGGCCTTGCAGGTCCACCAGGGTGAGCGAGCCGATGCCGTGCTGCCGCGCCACGCGCATGTCGTCCGCGCCGAAGCTGGGCGCGGTGTGCACCACGCCGGTGCCGTCCTCGGTGGTCACGAAGTCGCCGCCGATCACGCGGAAGGCGTCGCCGTCCTTGGGCTGTGCGAAATCGAAGAGCTGCTCGTAGCGGATGCCTTCCAGCTGGTGGCCGTAGCATTCCCCGGTGATGGTCCAGGGGATGTGCTTGCCGTCGCGCTTGTAGTCGGCGAAGGAGCCGTCCTGGTCCTTGGCGTTGAAGTAGGCCGCCATGCGTGACTTGGCCAGCACCACGGTCTGCGGTGCGTGCGTGTAGGGGTTGAAGGTCTTGATGCGCACGTATTCCAGCTTGGGCCCCACGGTGAGCGCGGTGTTGCTGGGCAGGGTCCACGGTGTGGTGGTCCAGGCGATGATATAAACCTCCCCGAAAGCATCCTGGAACAGGAATTCGCTGTTCGTGTCGCGCTTCACCTTGAACTGGGCCACCACGGTGGTGTCCTTCACGGGCTTGTAGGTGCCGGGCTGGTTCAGCTCGTGGCTGCTGAGGCCGGTGCCGGCCGCGGGGGAATAGGGCTGGATGGTGTAGCCCTTGTAGAGCAGGTCCTTCGAGTGCAATTGCTTCAGCAGCCACCACACGCTTTCGATGTACGGCGTCCGGTACGTCACGTACGGATGCTGCATGTCCAGCCAGAAGCCGATCCGCTTGGTGAGTTCGTTCCACACGTCGGTGTAGCGCATCACGGCCTCGCGGCACTTGCGGTTGTAGTCCTCCACGGAGATCTTCTTGCCGATGTCCTCCTTGGTGATGCCGAGCTCCTTTTCCACGCCGAGCTCCACGGGCAGGCCGTGGGTATCCCAGCCGGCCTTGCGGTCCACGCGCTTGCCCTGTTGTGTTTGGAAGCGGCAGAAGATGTCCTTGATGGTGCGGGCCATCACGTGGTGGATGCCCGGCAGGCCGTTGGCGCTGGGCGGGCCCTCGTAGAACACGAAGGGTTCGGCATCCTTGCGCAGCTCCAGGCTTTGGCCGAAGGTGCCCTCGGCCTCCCACTGTTGCAGGATGTCCGCCGCCACCTTCGGCAGGTCCAACTCGTCGTACTGCGGGAAACGCTTGTCCTCGCCCATTTCAGTCGTTTTCTTCGGTTTGGCGTTGGATGAAGGCAGCCATCATGGGTACGGCAAAGGAATATTTCCCGTGCCGGTTCTTGAAGATGAGCCCCAGCTCGCTCAACGTGGAGAGCATCTGGCCCACATGGCTGGGGCTGAACGGCTTTTTGCCGTGTTGCTTGGAGCCTTCCACCACTTCCATGATCGTGAACTCGTCATCCGGGTTCCGCAGTGAAGCAATGATGACCAGCAGGTCGCGTTGCCGATCGGTCACATTGTTCCAACGTCCCGCAAAGAAGTCCTGGTCCAATTTTCTCGCAATGTGAGCCACCGTGATCCCCGGGTTGGGCACACCGTCAGAGGGGCCCAAATAAGCCTCGAACATCTCGTAGCAGATGTATTGGATGAAGTACGGATAGCCGCCGGAGCAATTGGCGATCTCATCCACCGCCTGCACCGTGAAGCGAATGGGGCAGCGACGGTCCGTTATGGGCTTCTCTATGGCTTCCCTTCTGTCCCGTTCATCCAGTTTGTCCAAGGTGACCACCTTGAACATCCTTTCCGCGAATGTCCGCGCCTCGACCAATTTGGGGAATAAGGTAGGCAGCCCGGTGAGCACCAGCATGATGGGGATGCCTTTGCGCTGTATGGATTGAAAAATGTCCAACAGGAGCGAAAGCGGATACTGGTCCTTTTCGGCGCGGTCGGCCAAGTTCTGGGCCTCGTCATAGGCCAGCACGATCCCCTTCGCACCGCTGCCCGAAACGGCGTGCCACGCCACCTCCAGGACCGCCTTCAACTTATCGGACACCAAACCCGGCGTGGATTTATACAGGCCCTCCAGCAGATCATGGTCAAGGACGATGGGCCGCTCCTCGCGTTGGGGCAGGAAACCCATGCCGTGAACCACGTTGGTATTCACGACAAACCGGCTCGTGATCACCGATAGGTCCGTGATCAACCGCTGCGCCAAGCGGTCCTCGGAAACATTGATCGTTTCGGAGATCTCATTGCCCGTCCAAAGCCAATCCTTGCTTTGCGCCAAGGGCTTCAAAGAGCCATCCATTAGCACGGTTTTACCAACCCCGCGCAACCCGGTGAGGACCAGGTTCGTGAGAATGACCGGCTGCTCCAGGAGACGCTCAAATTCCCTGATCTCCGTGGAGCGCCCCGCCAGGTAAGGCGGTGGATGGCCTGCACCGGGTCGAAAGGGATTGGCAAATTTCATGCGGAGCAAAGATAGCCGTATTTAGCCGTCCGACTAAATTTATACAGTCGCCTATGTACCTCTGATTTTCGCTTTCGGCTTACATGGATAGCGCATCCATGCATCGGGAAACGCTTGTCCATGGCGGCTTTTGAAAGGGGGGCAAAGATAAACCGGCGGCACGGTGCCGATTCCCGCAGGCGGGGGCACTGGTCTACCACACCAAGCTGTTCCGCTTGTACCCTGTTCCGCTGGCCAAGATCCCCGGATGCGGATACATTCGGCAAGATCGGCATGCTCCCTGCATGTACCGGCACCTTTTGACCAACGCTTCCCATGCATACACGATCCGGTACGACCGTCTCCAATCCCGCCGGCCTCTTCACCTTGGCACTCCGCCTGGTGGTGGGCTGGACCTACTTCTCCGCCTTCTGGCGCCGCGTGGCGCTGGAGAACAAGTTGGACGTGGGTACGCCCGGCTACATCGGGGAGAAGTTCAACCACTTCCTGCCGCACGCACTGGGCATCAAGCCGCTGATCGAGCACTTGGTGAGCAACCCGGAACGCCTTTGGTGGAGCATGGTGGCCTTCACGATCATCGAGGGTGTGGTAGGGCTGTTCCTGATGTTCGGCTTCTTCACCCGGGCGATGAGCGTGGCCACGTTCGGGCTGGCGATGGGGATCCTGTTGGGTTCCGGCTGGATCGGCACCACCTGCCTGGACGAATGGCAGATCGGCATCCTGGGCGTGGCCTCGGGCTTCACGCTCTTCCTCACCGGCAGCGCCGCCTATTCGCTGGACCATTGGATGCTGCGGCGCGACCTGCCGATCACCCGCAAGGGTTGGTTCTTCTGGCTCGGTTCCGGCCCCATCGAAGCCTTTGCCACGCGGTTGAAGCCGGTGGTGTTCGCCGCCGCCATGGCCATCCTCTTCCTCACGCTGTTCACCAACCAGGTGTTCCACGGCGGTGTATGGGGCAAGCTGCACAACAAGTCGGTGCGGCCCCAACTGGCCATTGCCGATGCGCGGCTGGGCCGCGGTGCGCTCAGCTTCACCGTGCAGCGCGTGGAGGGCGCCGACGTGTACGGCTCGTTCCTGATCGGCATGGCCGTGCTGGGCGACAATGGAGCACCGGTGTTGGAGTTGAACGGCCAGGAACTCGCTGCATTCCCCAAGGACCGGATCCACAACCACTATGTGGCGAAGGTGAAGCCGGGGGCCCACAGCATGGTGCTGCCCTTGGGGGCCAAGGCGGACATCCATTGGGAGGATGAACGGTTCCGCACCTTGCCGCCGGGTAGCTATGTCCTGTTGCTCACGGACATCAGCGGCACCACGTGGAAAACCGCGGTGCATCGCCCATGATCCCGGCCCCGGCATGGCGTGCAGAGCGGCCCGGCACCACCAGCTGATCGCCGCGGCCACCAACGCTTAGCGGACCTTCTCCTTACTTAGGATCATTCCAGATAAGGGTGCCGGGAGGTGCCCATGGAAGTGGCCGCTACTTTTGTCAAGGACCAACCGGCGGGCAGCATCCACGCCCGGCCGCCCCGCAGCCCATGGCACAGAAAGGACTCTTCCGCTCCTCGTTGATGAGGCAATACTGGATGGCCGGCACCGGCCTGTTCCTGATCATGTTCCTGGTGGTGCACGCCACCATCAACGCGATGATCTTCCGCAACGACGGCGGGGTCGTGTTCAACAAATGGGCCGTGTTCATGGGCACCAACTTCTTCATCCGTGCCATGGAGATCGTGCTGTTCATCGGGTTCATCATCCACATTGCCGACGGCATCATGCTGAAGCGGCACAACGTGGCGGCCAGGCCGGTGAAGTATGCGTATTCCAAGCCCAATGCCAACAGCAAGTGGTACTCGCGCAGCATGGCCATCCTGGGCATCTTGATCCTGCTGTTCCTGATCGTACACCTGAACGATTTCTGGATCAAAACGCGGCACATCGTCGGCAACATCGACAGCTATGGCGTGGATGCCCAAGGGCGCGAGAACCTGTTTGCCCGCATGCAGGACGTCTTCAGCAACCCGGTGGTCGTGGTGGTGTACGTGCTGGGCTGCTTCGCCCTGTTCTGGCACCTGCTGCACGGCTTCCGCAGCGCCTTCCAGCACCTCGGCCTGAACAACATCCGGTACAACCGCCTGATCTCCGCCTGCGGGGTGGTGTTCTCCATCGTGGTCCCCACGCTCTTCGCGGCCATGCCGGTAGGCATGTTCCTGGGCTGGGTGAAGTGATCTTCCACGGGCGGCCTAAACCTATTCGAATCCCTGATGAGCACCCTTGACCCCAAAGTTCCCGACGGTCCCCTGGAAAAGAAATGGGACCTGCACAAGGAGCACCTCCGCCTGGTGAACCCAGCCAACAAGCGCCGCATCGACGTGATCGTGGTGGGCACCGGCCTGGCCGGTGCCTCGGCGGCCGCCTCGTTGGCCGAGATGGGCTACAACGTAAAAAGCTTCTGCTACCAGGACAGTGCGCGGCGGGCCCACAGCATCGCCGCCCAAGGCGGCATCAACGCGGCAAAGAACTACCCCAACGACGGCGACTCCGTGTACCGCCTGTTCTATGACACGCTCAAGGGGGGCGACTACCGGTCGCGGGAATCGAACACTTGGCGGCTGGCCGAGGTGAGCGCCAACATCATCGACCAGTGCGTGGCGCAGGGTGTGCCCTTCGCCCGGGAATATGGCGGACTGCTGGACAACCGCTCCTTCGGCGGGGCGCTGGTGAGCCGCACGTTCTATGCCCGGGGCCAGACCGGCCAGCAGCTGTTGCTGGGTGCCTACAGCGCGCTGATGCGCCAGGTGGGCAAGGGCAAGGTGCAGATGTTCGACCGCCATGAAATGCTCGACCTGGTGGTGGTGGACGGCAAGGCGCGGGGCATCATCGCGCGCAACCTGGTCACCGGCAAGATCGAGCGCCACGGGGCACACGCTGTGCTGCTGTGCTCGGGCGGCTACGGCAACGTGTTCTTCCTGAGCACGAATGCCATGGGCAGCAACGTCACCGCGGCGTGGAAGGCCCACAAGCGCGGCGCCTTCATGGCCAACCCCTGCTACACGCAGATCCATCCCACCTGCATCCCGGTGAGCGGGACCCACCAGAGCAAGCTCACGCTGATGAGCGAGAGCCTGCGCAACGACGGCCGCATCTGGGTGCCGAAGAAGCTGGAGGATGCCAAGGCCCTGCAGGAGGGCCGCAAGAAAGGCCGCGACATCCCCGAGGAGGACCGCGACTACTACCTGGAGCGGCGCTATCCCAGCTTCGGCAACCTGGTGCCGCGCGACGTGGCCAGCCGCGCCGCCAAGGAGCGCTGTGATGCCGGCTTCGGCGTGAACAGGACCGGTGAGGCCGTGTTCCTGGACTTCGCCTCGGCCATCGAACGGTACGGCAAGATGGAAGCCAACGTGCACCACATCCACAACCCCGGCAAGGAGCAGGTCCGCGAGCTGGGGATGAAGGTGGTGAGCGCCAAGTACGGCAACCTGTTCGACATGTATGAGAACATCACGGGCGACAATCCCTATGAGCACCCGATGATGATCTACCCCGCCGTGCACTACACCATGGGCGGCCTGTGGGTGGACTACAACCTGATGAGCACCATCCCCGGCATGTATGTGCTGGGAGAGGCCAACTTCAGCGACCACGGCGCCAACCGCCTGGGTGCGTCGGCACTGATGCAGGGCCTGGCGGACGGCTACTTCATCATCCCGTACACCATCGCGGACCACTTGGCGCACGACATCCGCACGGGGCCGATCCCCACCAACACGCCGGAGTTCGACGAGGCGGAGAAGCACGTGCGCGGCCGGATCGAACAGCTGATGAACGTGAAGGGCACGCTGCCGGTGGACCATTTCCACCGCGAGCTGGGCCGGGTGATGTGGAACCACTGCGGCATGGCGCGCAACGAGGCCGGGCTGAAGGAAGGCATTGAGAAGATCCGCAAGATCCGCGAGGATTTCTGGAAGAACGTGCGTGTGCCGGGCAAGGCGGAGGAGTTCAACCAGGAACTGGAGAAGGCCGGCCGCGTGGCCGATTTCCTGGAGCTGGGCGAATTGATGTGCGTGGACGCGCTGCACCGGTCGGAAAGCTGCGGCGGGCACTTCCGCGAGGAATCACAGACCGCGGAAGGTGAAGCCTTGCGCAAGGATGACGAGTTTGCCTACGTGGCAGCGTGGGAATGGAAGGGCGAGCCGGGCAAGGATGTGATGCACAAGGAACCGCTCGCGTTTGAGGTGTTGAAACTGTCGCAGCGCAGCTACAAGTAAAATGGGGTTGAGAACGCGCAAGGCCGACGCCATGGCCCCGGCCAATGATCGCAACAGGTCCCATTCACCGACCTCGACCCTGATGATCATGGCCAGTAAGCCTTTCCCGTCACCGGGCACGGACCCCCAATCACTGTTCAAATGAAACTCACACTCAAGATCTGGCGGCAAGCAGGGCCCGATGCCAAGGGCGCCATGGTGGACTATCCCATCGATGGCATCTCGGAGGACATGTCCTTCCTGGAGATGCTCGATGTGCTCAACGACCAATTGATCCGCGAAGGACAGGAGCCCGTGGCATTCGACCACGACTGCCGCGAGGGCATCTGCGGCATGTGCAGCCTGTACATCAACGGCAGGCCGCACGGCCCCGGGCGGCACATCACCACCTGCCAGCTGCACATGCGCCGGTTCAAGGACGGCGAGACGATCTACGTGGAGCCCTGGCGCGCCAAGGCCTTCCCCATCGTGAAGGACCTGGTGGTGGACCGCAGCGCCTTCGACCGCATCCAGGCGGCAGGCGGGTTCATCAGCGTGAACACCGGGGGCAACCTGGTGGACGCCAATTCCATCCCCGTGCCCAAGGCTGCCGCCGACAAGGCCTTCGATGCGGCCACCTGCATCGGCTGCGGCGCCTGCGTGGCCGCCTGCCCCAACAGCTCCGCCATGCTGTTCGTGTCTGCCAAGGTGAGCCAATACGCACTGCTGCCTCAAGGCCGCGCCGAGGCCCGCACCCGCGCCCTGAACATGGTGGAGCAGATGGATGCCGAAGGCTTCGGCACGTGCACCAACATCGGCGCCTGCCACATCGAGTGCCCGAAGGACATCTCCCTGGAGAACATCGCCCGCCTGAACAGGGAGTACCTCGCCGCCGAGATCTGCAGGGAAGACGAGGGCACGGAAAAGGACAGTACCTACTGAGCGGCGCTCAACCCACGCGCTTGCGGTACATCGCTTCGCTCGCCGTGTCGAAGCAAACGAAGATCACCTGCCGGACGCATTGGAGCAGGTCCGCCGTCGCACGCACGGTGCCCACCGCTACCTGCACCGCCTCCCTTGGGGGATAGCCATAAACCCCGGTGCTGATCCCCGGGAAGGCGATCGAGGAGAGCCGATGCTGTTCGGCCAGCAACAAACTGTTGCGGTAGCAATCCGCCAATAGCCCCGGCTCGCCTTGCAGCCCGCCATGCCACACGGGCCCCACCGTGTGGATCACGTGCTTGGCCGGCAGCCTTCCGGCGGTGGTGATCACGGCCTCACCCGTCCGGCATCCCCCCTGCCGCGCCACGATCATCCTGCATGCCTCCAAAATGGCCGGCCCGCCGGCCCGGTGGATCGCGCCGTCCACCCCGCCCCCGCCCAGCAGGCTGCTGTTGGCGGCATTCACGATGGCATCGGCATGCACGCGGGTGATATCGCCCAGGATGACCTCGATCTCCATGGAACGAAGATGGCCAAGAAAGCCCGGCCCGCCACGCCATGGACGCTGCGGTAGGTTTGCAGCATGGATCACGGCATGGAACTGCAAGGCAAACTTCCGCGGGCAGGCACCACCATCTTCTCGGTCATGAGCAAGCTGGCGGCGGAACACGGTGCCATCAACCTCGGTCAGGGTTTCCCCGATTTCCCGATCGACCCCGTGCTGGGCGAACTGGTTGCCGCCGCCATCCGCAAGGGGCACAACCAATATGCACCCATGCCGGGCATCCTGCCGCTGCGGGAGGCCATAGCCGCCAAGGCGGAACGGCTGTACGGCCATGCATACGACCCCGGGGACGAGGTGACCATCACGGCGGGTGCCACGCAGGCCATCTTCACCGTGTTCGCAGCCGTGGTGCGGCCCGGCGATGAGGTGGTGCTCATCGACCCCTCGTACGACAGCTATGCGCCGGGCGTGGAGCTGTTCGGCGGCACGCCGGTGCATGTGCAGCTTGGCGCGGACATGGCCTTCGATGCGGAGGCCGTGCGAAGGGCCATCACCCCGCGGACCAAGCTGCTGTTGATCAATACGCCCCACAACCCGGCCGGGCGCATCCTGCGCGATGCGGACATGTGCGCTTTGGCCGAACTGCTGCGCGGCACGGACATCCTGCTCCTGAGCGACGAGGTGTACGAGCACATCGTCTTCGACGGCGTGGCGCATGCCTCGGCCATGCGCCACCCGGAGCTGCGCAGGCGCTCCTTCATCACGTTCAGCTTCGGCAAGACCTTCCACGTCACCGGATGGAAAGTGGGCTATGTGCTGGCACCGCGACCGATGACGGCGGAATTCCGAAAGGCGCACCAGTTCAATGTGTTCAGCGTGAACACGCCGGTGCAGCATGCCTTGGCCGAATACCTGCGGGAACCCGGCCATTACCAAGCGTTGGCCGGGTTCTTCCAGGCCAAGCGCGACCGCCTGGTGGCGGGGCTGCGCCGATCGCGGATGAGGCCCCTGCCCTGCGAGGGGAGCTATTTTCTCCTGGCGGACTACCGCGCCGTAAGCGACCTGCCCGACCTGGAGTTCGCCCAATGGATGACGCGGGAACACGGCGTGGCCACCATCCCCCTTTCCCCGTTCTACCGGCATCCGCCCCCGGGGCAACGCCTCGTCCGGTTCTGCTTCGCCAAGCAGGATGCTACCTTGGATGCCGCAACCGAAAAGCTATGCAAGATCTGAGGGTGACCCTGGTACAGACGGACCTGGCCTGGGAGGATGCGCGGGCCAACCGGGCCATGCTGGAGGCGAAGTTCAACGGGCTGGAGGGGGCCACGGACCTGATCGTGCTGCCGGAAATGTTCCCCACCGGCTTCAGCATGCGCAGCCGCGAGCTGGCCGAAACGATGGAAGGCCCCACCGTGGCCTGGATGCGGGAACACGCCTCACGGTCGGGCGCGGCTATGTACGGCAGCCTGATCATGCGCGAGGATGGGCACCACACCAACCGGGCCATCCTGATGAAACCCGACGGCACCTGTTCCTGGTACGACAAGAAGCACCTCTTCCGCATGGGCGAGGAGAACGGCCACTACACCACGGGCACCAGGCGGGTGGTTGCGGCATACCGGGGCTGGCGCATCCTGTTGCAGATCTGCTACGACCTGCGTTTCCCGGTGTTCGCACGCAACCGCGGCGACTACGACTTGATCCTCTACGTGGCCTGTTGGCCTTCCGCCCGCCACTATGCCTGGCAGCACCTGTTGATCGCGCGGGCCATCGAGAACCAGGCCTGCGTGGTGGGCGTGAACCGTGTGGGCGTGGACGGCAAGGGGTTGCACTATGCGGGCGGCTCCACGGTCCTGGATGCCCTGGGGCAACCGCCGGCCGGCCTGCCGCAGGACGGGGGCGAATGGGTGCGCACCTTCACCTTGGATGCCAAGGCCCTGTTGGCGCTCAGGGAAAAATTCCCGGTGGCCGCGGATGCCGACCCGTTCACGCTGGACGTCCGTTGAGCATCCGGGCAGGTGCCCGGCGCGGGCGATCAGCGCAACACTTGGACATGTCCCCGCTTGGTCTGTTCAAAGCCCAGGCGTCCGCTGCTGTCCTCCTGTAGCCGGTAGGTGACGCTGTACGCGTAGACATCGTTCGGGACAGGCTGCCCATTGGCGGTGCCGTCCCAAGCCTGGTCCACGTGGGTGGCATGGAAGAGCACGCCGCCCCAGCGGTCGAAGACGTACATCTCGTACTCGGCGATGTTGTTGCCCACCGCGGACCAGGTATCGTTGCGGCCGTCACCGTTGGGGGTGAAGGTGTTGGGGATGAAGAACGTCGGGCGGCAGAACTCCTCCACCAGCGCGCTGTCCGTGCGCGAACAGGCAAATTCATTGGTGATCGTCACCGCGTGCCACCCGTAGGCACGGGCCTGGATCGTTCGGGTGGTCCGTCCGTCGCCCCACAGGAAGGTGCTGCCGGCGTTCCCCGCGTCGATGACCACGTAATGCGGGTCCTCGTCCAGGCAGGTGAAGACCTGATGGACCGGGATCGGCGCGGGTGACGGGTTGAAGATCACCACGATGCTGTCCGGCGTGCTGCAATAGCCATTGCTCACCGCAACCGAATACTGCCCGCCGGTGCCCACCACGAGGGTGCGGGAGCTCGCACCGGTGTTCCAGCTGTAGCTGTTGCCCGGGTTGCCGGCGTCCAGGGTGAGCAACTGCCCCGAGCAGAGCACCGTGTCCATGCCCAGGTCGACAACCGGAGGAGGCACGAATGTGGCACTGGCCTGGAAGTCGGCCTCGCAGCCCTGTGCGTTGACCACGTGCACCGACCATGTGCCGGGCTGCTGCACGGTAATGGACGGGCCATGGGTGTTGTCGCTCCAGGTATAGGTGGACCCGGCATTCCCGGCATCAAAAGTGATGGACTGGCCGATGCAGGCCGTCTGGTCGCTGATGGTGTTCACCGGCGCGGGATGGAAGACCACCACCACGGTATCGGCATCGCTGCAATACCCGTTCGTCGCGGTTACGCTGTAAGTCCCGCTTGTGGTCACGTCCAAGGTGGGCGTGGTGGCCCCCGTGTTCCAAAGGAAGGTGATCCCTTGCGCGTTTCCGGGATCCAGTTGCACCGGGTCGCCCGCGCAGTATTCCGCATCGGGGCCCAAGGCTACGGACACCCGCGGCATGCGGACCACTTCAGCCTGGAACACCCCCGTGCATCCTTGGGCCGTGGTCACGGTGACGGAGTACGTGCCGCTGGCGCCGGGGACGATCGATTGGCCGGTCTCGCCCGTGTTCCACGCATAGGTGCTGCCCGGGTTGCCGGCATCCAGGGCCACCGGTGAAGTTTCGCAGAAGGTGACATCCTGCAGCGCGTCCTCCGGCAAGGAATGGAAGGCGACCTGCACCGCATCGGAGGCTTGGCAGCCGTTCTGGTCCGTCACGTTCACGCTGTATGTGCCCGTGGCGTCCACGGTGATCAGCTGGGTGTGTGCACCCGTGCTCCAGGTGATCATGTTGCCCGCGTTGCCCGCATCCAGCACATGGTCCGTTTCCCCGCAAAGCGCCAAGTCAGGCCCCAGGTCCACCGTGGGCAGGGGATTGAACAACACGTTGAAGGTCTTGATCACCTGGCAGGCGTTCGTGTCGGACAGGGTGACCACGTACTGGCCGTTCTGGGCCACGGTGATCGTTTGCGTCGTGGCGTTGTTGTTCCAGCTATAGGTGGATCCCGGGTAGCCGGCATCCAATACAAGCTGGTCACCGGCGCAGGCGGAGAGGTCGACCGGCGTGACCATGTTCTCAAAGGCGACGGTGATCGCCACGGAGCCGGTCGCGGTGCATCCATTGGCATCGGTGAGGGTGGCCACGTATGTCGCGGAATGGTCCACCAGGATGGTGGGTGACAGGATATTGGCCGCATTGAGGTTGGCCGCCGGGGTCCATGCGATCTGGAAGGGTGCCGCCATGTTGTGGTCCACGTGCAGCTGCAGGCCCAAGGCGGTGCATACCGTGGTGTCGGCCGGCATGTCCACGATGTACTGGGGATTGACGGACACGAGGATGCCGGCGCTTTGGGTGCATCCGGTGGCGACATCGGTCACCGTGCAGGTGAAGGTGGTGGGGGCCGTGGGCGTGGCCAGGGTGCTGGCGGCGGCCGGGTCGGCAACGCTGGCCGCCGGGGACCACGCGATGCCATAGCTGCCCGAAGCGGTGATGGAGGCGGAAAGGTCCACGGGTTCCCCGAAGCACAGCACGCTGTCACTGGCCGCCACGGCCACCGACGAGAGCTGGCTGACCGCCACGGTCACCTGGCCGCTTGCGGTGCAGCCCCAGGAGTTGGAGGCATTCGCCGTATAGGTGGTCGTGGAGGCCGGGGAGGCCACGGGGTTGGCCACTCCCGTTGAACTGAGGCCCGTTGCCGGGGTCCATGTCCAGGTGATGCCGTCGCCTGAGCTGGCCATGGCCTGCAAAGGCACGCCGTCCGCCCCGCAACGCGCCGTGTCGGACATCGGCAGGACGTTGAATGCAGGGGCCACGCGCACGAACACCGAATCCGTGTAGGTACACCCGGAACTGTTGGTCACCTGCGCCTTGTACCAGGTGTCCATGGCCGGCGTGGCCGTGGGCTGGGCGGTGGTGGCGCTGCTCAGGCCGGCGGCAGGCGTCCACGCCAGCAGGCTGGATGCGTCCACATAGCGGGTGAGCAGGACGTTGTCCAGCGCCCAGTTGTCCTGGCCCGCCCCGGAGTGTGCCGGCTGCCTCCAGCGCAGATGCACGGCCGGGCCCAACGGCGGCAGGGGGACGTCCAACTGGGTGAAGGAGGGAAAGGCCGCTTCATTGAAGGTGGCCAGCACCAGCCATGAGGAACCGTCCACGCTGTATTCCAGCAGCACGTCCTCCCCCGGGTCGGCATCATCGCAGGGTGCTGTTCCTGTGGCGATCTTCAGGGCAAAGTGCGCCATGCCGCCGCCGGTCAGGTCAATGGGCGGGGCGGTGGCGCTGCGTACGGCGGCACCGTTGAAGTACAGGGCCGTCCCCGTCACCGATCCGCAGGCATTGCTGACGGATGCCCCTTGGATGGAGGCCCACCAGGCAGCCGGTGCCACCTCGAAGGCATCGGCATAGAGCACACGCTCCTCCTCGGCATGGAGCTGGGTGGGCTGGCCGGCACAGATGGAATCGTCGGGGGTGGTGGTGCGCACCGAATAGATGTTGCTGGGCTGCACCTGCACGAACACGCTGTCCACGGCGCTGCCGCAGCCCACGGGGCTGGTCACCTGCAACTTGAACCAGGTGTCGGTGCTCGGGTATGCCAACGGGTCCGGGATGGTGGGATCGGTCATTTGTGCCGATGGGCTCCAGTTGAGGTCGAACCAAGCGGCATTGGGTATGGAATCCACCCCGAGCTGGACCGCATTGAATTGGCATACGGTGGCGGTGGACCCTCCATTGGCGGTCAGGCCCAGGTCCGGGTCCACGGGCAATCCCACCTGGAACTCGTAATGGCGGGCGCATCCGCTGGGCAGGATCACGCCGTCCACGCGGTACACGTCGTTATGGTCGGGCGTGAAGGTGTAGCTGTTGCCGGTGGCCAGCACGGTTCCCGGGTCGCTGGCCATGGTCCATTCGGCGTTGGACAAGGCGATCGGCGAGGTGAGGGTGATGGGGTCCAAGGAGCAGATCACCGCTGGCGGGGGCAGGGGGTCGGCCATGTTGTTGGACAGCCCGTAGAGGTAGCTTTCGCCGGAGGCGGTACCATAGGCATAGGCCAGGAATCCCGCAGGCGAGGACAGGCGGTGCGTGCCGTTGCCGACCGGCAACTTGGCCTGGGAGAATCCCGCGCAGCCCGGGTAGGAAGTGAATGCGGAGGCCGGGACGGGGCTGCCGTCCAGCTGGAGCTGGGCGATGCCTGCCGTGGGGGTCACCACGCTTACGAAGTGGTTGATGTAGGCCTGGGTGGAAAACAGGGTGGTGAAGCGCGCCGACGTGCTCATGCGGTCATCCGCGGAAAGCAGCAGCAGCGAAGGGTCGCCGCTGCCCGAGCAGGTGGACCCTTCCATGATCTGCGTGACGCTGACGGGCTTGTCGCTGGTGATGCACGACAGTTGGCCCGTGTTCATCACGGAATGGGTGGCACCTGCACCCAGCACCACGGGCACACCGTCGACCTGGACCGTGGTGTTGGGCTCGTGGGCCAGCACACGGAATCCCCAGACGGCCAGGTTGCCCAGTTGCACGGTGTGGAAGGAGGTGCCCCAGGTGTTCAAGGGGATCATCTGCTCATTCACATGGTCGCAGGCCGCACACTCCACCACGGCGCACATGCTGCCGCCGAACACGGCGAAGGGACGGCAGGGCCCGTTCTGCGGGGTGCCGGTGACCGTGGTGCCCGTCAGGTCCGTGAGGCCGCTGAGCGCCTGCACCTGGTACACTTGCCCGGCGTTCAGGTTGACGGTGAAGGGGATGCCCGCCGCATGGCCGGCCGTGGTGGTCGCCGTGGGGGTGATGCTCACCTCGGTGCCGTCCTCGGTGGCCACGATCAGGAATTCGCTGCGGAAGATGAAGCTTCCGTTCTGGTACGCGGTGGGCGTCCCCGGCAGCGCATCCACCCGGTAGGCGGTGCCCAGGCCCGCCACGGGCAATACCTGCGCGGCATCCGTGGTCTGGTTCTGGTAGTTCACCAAGGTTACCGTCACGGGTTCCACGGAGGTGATGTACACGCCGAGGTCCTGCGGCGTTTCCGAGCCGGTGGCCTCATAGATGTTGGGGATGCTGACCGAAGTAACGGCGTTGGCCGCAACGCTGAAGGTGGTGTTCCACCCGGCCAGCGGCACGCTCACGGTGCCGGTGGTGGCCTGCTCGGCCGCGATCTTCACCGAAAGCTGCTGCGTTCCGGAAGCATTCTGCATAAAGCCCAACCAGAACTCGCGTCCTTTGGTGTCCAGCTGCACGGGCTGGGCCGAGGTCATCAAAGCGGCAAACAACAGGGCAACACTTAGCAGGCGGCGCATCCAATGGGAATCACTGTTCAATCGGGATCGGACGTTCGGGGCCTTCTTACGAGAACCCCTTCCGAATGTTTGCTTCGACGAGTTGACGAAATTAGCCGACAAATGGTTTGCCCGTATCCATGAATTTGGTTTTGATTAACCTGCAAAGCGCATACCACAGCATTAAACAGAACTGATACCCAGGCAGTTTCACTCTGAGGCAACTAAACCTTGCAAGGCGGGGATTTCATCGACGAAGGATGTCTTTCCGTAGTTGGATCGGCCGGCCCAGGTCGGACCAGGGGACGGTCCATGCGCCCAGGGGTCCACGCGGTACCTACGGCGTGTCAATGGGCCACCTCCACGTATGGGCCACCACCCAGCCTGCGCGGACCATGATCGCATCCGGTGCCAGGAACACGCGTTCGGGCTGCATGCGCGGCTCAAAGGATCCGGTGGTCCAGCGGCCGTCGCCATTGCGATCATGGACCAGCTTCAAGGTATAGCTGCCCGGGGGGATCGCTTCCCATTTCACACGGCCCGGCAGCGCAGCCAGCACCTGCTGGCGAAGGATCCCCCCCTGTGTGGTCAGGAGTTGGACGATGTACGGGCCCGGCCGCTCCGCCAAGCTGTCGGCGGGCAGGTCCACCTCCAGTTTCCCCAAGGTGCGCGGGTCCGGGGCGGAAAGGTTGAGCCGGGTGGTGTCGTTGGTGCCTCCCATGATGGCGGTCACGGCCTTGGGGAAAAGCACCAGCTCCATGGCCTGGCCCGGCTTGGGGCGCAGGTCCAGGCCGATCATCCGGCCCCGGATGCTGTCCGCGGCCACGCTCCACGGCCGTTCCGTGCCGTCCACCACCAAGCGGGCATGCCCCGGGTCCACGGCCGCCACCGGGCGCGTACATTCCAGCCACCACCGGCCGGATGCCGGGTCGGCCTTGGCGGCCACCGCCACATTGAAGGGCATGGGGGCGGTCGGCTTGTAGGCCAAAGTGTCCAAGGGTACGCCGCCCTCCAGCACCACGAAACGTTGGCCGGCGAGCAGGGTGGTGTCCGATGGCCAGAGGGTCACTGTGTCGCGGGTGTCGTTCCATTCGGACCACCACCGCGTGCGCCCGCCTTCCCGGTCCAGGGAGGCCAACGTCAGGTCACTCGCACGGCGGGCCATGGCCAATTGCCAACCCCGCTCGGGCAGCACCTTGGCGGCGGCCACGAATTGCACGGCGGCGACCGGCCGGAACAGGAACAAGCGGTACGGGACGGTGTCCCGCGGATCGACCAGGCTGTCCAGGAAGGCGATCTCCTCGTTGGGCAAGTCGTAACGGTAATTGCCGTTGCGGTCCACCAGGGCGGCCAGGTGCATGGGGCCGCCGCGCAAATGGGCCAGCCGGAAGCGGCCGTCCTTTGCCGTGCGCGTGAAATAGGCGGGCGGTGCCGTGCGGACATCCCCCGTATCCCGGGCATCATGGAGCAACACCAGCGCGTCCGCCACCGGCAGGCCGGTGAAGGCATCTTCCACCCGGCCCTCCAGGGCAAGGCTGTCCACGTGATCGCCGGTGGACAGCACGTAGGTGAGCCCGGATGCCGGGTTTCCTTCGGTGAGGTCGATGACGGCCTCGCCGATGTTGAAGGTGTACGTGGTCCCTTCGCGCAATGGTGCGGCCAGGGTGATCACCACATCCGTGGCCGCCGATACGGCCACCTCCGGCATCTTGTCCAGCGGCGGCGATACCAGCAGCCGCTCGTGCACCCGGTCCAACTTGATGCGTTCATCGAAGTGCAGCACGATCCGGTTGTCGCTGAACCCCGTGCTTCCGTTGGGTGGCATGGCACTTAACAGGCGGGGCGCGGCGGTGTCCTTGGGCCCGCCCTGCGGCTCCTTCACCTGGGCGCAGGCCGCCAGCAGCAGCAAGGCCGAAAGGGCCGCGGTGTTCCTCATGGCAGCAGGGGCTCGATCAAGCGGCAAAGCCGGGCCAGCTCCCGCCCGTCCTCCGGCCCGAAGTCATCCAGGCTGGCACTGTCCACGTCCAGTACGGCCGCCACGGCCCCGGTGCGTCCGTGCAGCGGGATGACGATCTCGCTGCGGCTGGCCGCGCTGCACGCGATGTGGCCCGGGAAAGCGTCCACGTCCGGCAAGGTGATGGGGCGGTCCTCCTTCCAGGCCGTGCCGCACACGCCCTTGCCGAAGGCGATGGGTGTGCAGGCCACCGGCCCCTGGAACGGCCCCAGCACCAATTGTTGGCCCACCACGCGGTAAAAGCCGACCCAATGCCAACCGAAGACCTGCTGCACCGCGGCGCAGAGGTTCGCCATCGCGGCGATAGCATCCACCTCACCCGCCAGCAATGCCGCCACCTGCGGGTAAAGTGCCGCGTACCGCTTCCGGCGGTCCGTGGTTGGGGGGATCACGATCTGCTCGGCCATGAAGGAAGCTCGGCGCGAAGATACCGGCCTGCGGCGCGGAAGGCCTTGACGAGCGGGGAATGTACAGCCCTAGGACAAGCGGGAATAAAAACACGCGCCAAAAGCTCCCGCCAGTTACGGGGCCGCGCAACGGAACCGCACTTCTCTTTCTCTACGGCCCGAACTTCCTGCTGGGCCTGCGGCTGGTGTGGCGCACTTGGTAGACCGTTATGGTCTCACCATCCACGGCATAAACGACCCGGTAATAACGGAACCCTTCGACTTGTGCATAACGGTAGATGCCTTTACGGATCTGCCGACCGCGCGGGTTCGATCGGATGAACGTGTAGCAATCGTCCAAGGCCGTAAGGAACTGCATTCCCAGTCCCGGCTTCCGTTGCTCATACCATTGGTGGATCTCGGCGGCATCTTCGACGGCCGCATCCTCCACGACGAGTTTGTAGCTCATCGCTTGAACCCCTCACGCGCCAAGCGCATGGCTTCCTTCTGGGTGTAGGACTTGCTTTCCCCGCTCAAGTGACGCGCACGCCGCCGATCCAGTTCGGCGATCTCCTCATCCGTAAAGTCGTCCTCATCGCCGACTTCGGGAGCTTCCTTCTCGATGACTTTGGCCACACGGTTCAAGGCGGCTTCGTCCCAGATCAACATCAAGCGTTGCATCAGGTCCAGCTTCTTCCGTGCGATGTCCATGGCGTTCGGTTTCGTCGCGTAAAGTTAGCCCTTCGCCCAAGCTCAGGGTGACGGGGGTCGGCGAGGCCCTGTTCGACCTGGCCCAGGGCAAGTGAGGCAGGAGACCGCCGGACCTGCCCGGAGGCAGGGGCGGATAGCATTGCGGGCACTCGCTGCAAGCGAGCGCCGGGATCATTCATACCCTCGCGCCACCCGAGCGCGGGTTGGGTCAGCTGGACCCGCTCCCACCCGAGCGCGGGTGGGGAGGCGTCGCGTTGATATCATGCGGGACGCATGCACCACGTAGATGCTCACTGCCATGCAACCGACGAACATGAGTGACTTAAGCGGGTACACAGAGTAGTGAACGCCGAAGATGTAAACCGCAAAAGCAATGAAGCCTATGGTATCCGAGATCAGGCGTCGCCTTGCCGGAAGCACAAGGTCCGCAACAAACAGCAGACCGTGAACACCGAACGCGATGTAAGTCGCGAGGTTGTAGAACAGTTGAACATCATACCGTTTGTAGACGTCCATCTTGAACACCTTCGTGGTCAACCATGTGGCCAGGAACACACACAGAACGAAGAGCGCAATCCTTAGGACCCTGGTCCCCAAGAGCCTAAGTATTTGTCTGCTAGTGATCATCGCTAACGTTCCATCGGTCTGCCTGTGATCCAGATAGGGGCTTGCCTAGGTTTCCCGCGGGGACCTGGGACCCAAGCAGCGATGCCTTTTTCCCACTCCTGCCTTCGCGATTCAAGTACTCTTCGACAAGAAGAGAGAACCGATCCGAGGCGTACTGTACTCCACGGCCAATGAAGTAGTTGTCATAGGTGTTCGAGCAATCGGGATCACTTAGCCCCATCGTTGTGCTTACTCCGGACCAGAAGCCGTGTTGGAAGGTTTGCCCAGCATCCCCCACCCCGGCGCTCGGCTGTGCCGAGTGCCCGTTCCCTCCGGCCTCTGGCCGTTTCCCGCCGTTTCATCATTGGCCGAATAGCTTGATCGGGCTTTCGGGGTGGGCGCTGCTGTAGGAATAGTGTTCCGGCAAGGTAAGCAACCACCCTCTGGATCGTGAACTTCCAACTACCTGCTCATGTGGATGAAAGCACCGTATGCCGCCGCCCCTGCTTCCGGGAGGCCGGGGCGGTGGGAACAGTGGGCCCTCGGCAAAGCCGAGCGCGGGGTTATTCCGTGGCTCCGCGCTATCCGGGCACAGGTACAGTCTCGCACCGGTCAATGCGCCTTACTTTTGAACTACCATGGCTGTCAAGATCAGCGAAAACAAGAAGAAGGAGGTGGTCATCACCCTGTCCGGCCCGATCGACCAGGCCATGATCGAGCATGTGGTCAACTACATGCGCTTTCTTCAAGTGCAGCGCCGGTCCAAGGCCACCGAAGCCGATGTGGAGCGCTTGGCCACGGAAGTAAAGCGCAGCATGGGCCGAAAGCGGCGTGAACGGTTGGCTTCATGAAGCTGGTGGTCGATGCCAACATCGTCATCAGCGGTATGATCACCGCTCACGGCGTTGTTGGGGAACTGCTATTGAGAACCTACCCGCCCCTTGAGCTTTTCGCCCCGGAAAACCTTCGTATCGAGGTATCCAAATACCGTGAGAAGATCGCACGGGCCGCGCGTATCGGCGTGGATGACGTTGCCTATTTGGAAGAACAAGTACTGGCCCCGGTGCACATTGTTCCCGACCCACTCATTCCACCTGCCATTTGGGAGCGTGCTTTTGACCTGGTGAGAGCAATTGACGAGGACGATGCCCAGTTCATCGCGATTGCACTGCATTTGAATTGCCCGCTTTGGACAGGTGACAAGAAGCTATTGTCCGGACTTCGCCGCAAAGGATTCGACCTGTTGGTCACCAGCGAGGAATTGCGGAAGAAGCTTGGCCAGTGACCGACCGGGCATTGCCGCCACCTTCCTTCATCCCCGGCCCCGGCACATCGGCAGCACCACCTTCCAAAACCGGCCTGCATGCCGGTGCCGCATCGTGCCCCACCTTTGTGGCGCACCATGGCCGAGCCCTCCATTTCCGACAGCCAACGGCGCCGGCTCCGGCGGCAGCAGTTGATGCGCAAGCTGCGCAACAAGTACCGGGCGGTGCTGATCAATGAATCGACCTACGAGGAACGGTTCAGCTTCCGCCTGTCGCGCATGAACGTGATCCTGCTCGCCGTCGTGCTCTTCATCATCAATGCCTTGTTCGTGGCCGCGGTGATCGTGTACACGCCCCTGAAGCAGTACATCCCGGGCTACTCCAACCAGCAAGTGAAGCTCAATGCCTACCGGGCCACCCTCACCGCCGATTCGCTGGAGCAGGCCATGGCCATCCGCGATGCCTACATCAGCAACCTGCGCAAGGTGCTCAGCGGCGACCTGCCCGCGGACAGCATCACCCTGGCGGTGCCCACGGTGAAGGCCCCTGCGGCGGCCGACCTCGAGCCGTCCGTGGCGGACAGCCTGATGCGCGTGAAGATCCGCTCCGAGGAGGCCTACAGCGTGCATGCCACCGGCCCACCGAACACCCTGGACCACCTGGGGTTGTCGGGGCTGCTGTTCTTCCCGCCCCTGCGCGGGGTGGTCACCAGCACCTTCAATGCCTCGGAGGGACATTACGGGATCGACATCGTCACCAAAGCCGACGAAGCGGTGAAAGCCTGCCTGGACGGCACGGTGATCATGGCCAGCTGGACCAGCGACGCGGGCTACGTGATCATGGTGCAGCACAACCTGGACCTGGTGAGCCTGTACAAGCACAACGCGGTGCTGCTGAAGAAGACCGGTGACAAGGTGAAGGCCGGCGAGGCCATCGCCATCGTGGGCAACAGCGGCGAGCTCACCACCGGTCCGCACCTGCACTTCGAGCTGTGGAGCGGCGGCAAGGCCGTGGACCCGCAGACCTATATCGGCTTCAAGTGAACGATGTCGCTCAAATCCGTTGCCGCCAAGATCCTGGCCCGCGCCACCACGGCCGCCGTACGGCGGCGGGCCGGCGACCCGGCGGCCACGCAGGCCATGGTGCTGCGCCGCCTGCTGGCGGGCGGGCGGGCCTCCGCCTTCGGGAAGGAGCATCGGCTGGACCGCGTGCATGACCACGCCTCCCTGATCACCGCCGTGCCGCTGCGCGATTACGAGGGCTTCCGGCCCTGGGTCGAACGCATCATCGCCGGGGAACGGGACGTGCTCTGGCCCGGGCTGCCGCTGTACCTGTGCAAGACCAGCGGCACCACCAGCGGCGCCAAGTACATCCCCATCACCAGGGCCAGCTTGCCCAACCACATCGGCAGCGCGCGCCGCGCGCTGCTGGCCTACATCGCCCGCACGGGCCATGCCGGATTCGTGGACGGCAAGATGATCTTCCTGCAGGGCAGCCCCGTGCTGGACCGCAAGGGCGCCATCCCCAGCGGCCGCCTCAGCGGCATCGTGGCCAACCACGTGCCCCGCTACCTGCTGAAGAACCGCCTGCCCAGCTTCGCCACCAACAGCATCCCCGACTGGGAAAGCAAGGTGGAGGCCATCGTGGGTGAGACCATGCACCAGGACCTGCGCCTGATCAGCGGCATTCCACCCTGGGTGGAGATGTACTTCGAGCGCCTGCTGGCCCGCACCGGCAAGGCCACGGTCCGCGAGGTGTTCCCGCACTTCTCCCTGTTCGTGTACGGCGGCGTGAACTTCGAGCCCTACCGCGCACGGATGCACAAATTGATCGGCGCAGCGGTGGACAGCGTGGAGCTGTTCCCCGCCAGTGAGGGCTTCATCGCCTACCAGGACCAGGGCCCCGGCGAGGGCCTGTTGCTGGTGTTGGACAACGGCATCTACTATGAGTTCGTGCCCGTGGAGGATTTGGGCAAGCCCGATCCGCGCCGGCTGTCCATCGGCCAGGTGGAGCTGGGCGTGAACTATGCGGTGGTGCTGCACACCAACGCGGGCCTGTGGGGCTACCTGATCGGCGACACGGTGAAGTTCGTCTCCCTCGTTCCGCCGCGCATCGTGGTCACGGGCCGCACGAAGCACTTCACCAGCGCATTCGGTGAGCACGTGATCGCCGAGGAGGTGGAGGGCGCGTTGAAGGAAGCCATGGAGCAGCATCCGTGCGAGGTGGCCGAATTCACCGTGGCGCCACAACTGGCACCGGCCGATGGGTTGCCGCGCCATGAGTGGTACATCGAGTTCGCCGCGCCTCCCGCGGACATGGGCGCCTTCGCACGGACCGTCGATGCAGCGCTGCAGAAACGCAACGTGTACTACCGCGACCTGATCACCGGCAGTGTGTTGCGACCGTTGGTGATCGTGCCCGTGTCGCGCGGGGGCTTCGCCGCCTGGATGAAGGCGCGCGGCATGAACGACGCGCAAAGCAAGGTGCCGCGCCTGGCCAACGACCGCAAGTACGTGGAGGGGTTGAAGTAGCGGCCGGCCATCGGCATCCACTTTTACAACGATGAAGGGGATGTGGAGCGGCTGGTGGGGGCGTTGGGTTAGGGCGAAGGCCCATCATTGCGACCGCATCAATCCCTTCCGGCGACCTCACATCAACGCACTGAAAAGGTGGAGGATGCGTTCGGCGCCGCGTTGAAGGACGGGGCGCCGGGCCCATTGTCCGGGATCGATCCGATCGGCATCCAGCAGGTCGCGATCGAACTCCGCCGCCAGTTGCGTGGTCCGGGCGGCGTGGTACACGAAGGCGTTCACCTCGAAGTTCAGGTCGAAGCTGCGGTGATCGAGGTTGGCCGTGCCCACCATCGCCACGCGGTCGTCGAACACGGCGGTCTTGGCATGCACGAAGCCTTTGCGGTACGCATGGATCCGCACCCCGACCGCCAACAGCTCACTGTAGTATGACCGCGAGGTGGTGTTCACGATCCACGAGTCGGAGATGCCCGGCACCAGCAGGTCCACGGTGACGCCGCTGCGCGCGGCGATGCACAAGGCATCCAGCAGGCTCTTGTCGGGGATGAAGTAGGGCGTGGTGAAGCGGATGTGCGTGCGGGAGAGCATCACGGCCTGCACCAGCGCGTACAGGATGTCCGGGTGGTCGGAATCGGGTCCGCTGCTCACCACCTGCACCACTTCACCGGGCGCCGTTTCCTCTGATAGCGGGAAGTGCGCTTCGCTGAACGCGATGCGCTGCCCCGAGCAGAAATTCCAGTCCGTCAGGAAAATGTGTTGCAGGTTGAGCACGGCGGGCCCGTCGATCCGCAGGTGCTCATCGCGCCAATAGAGCCCCGGTCCGTC
>WBZR01001535.1_pt1 | contig 28235 bp, 15 predicted proteins | sample 5204231 | NCBI WGS metagenome assembly WBZR01 (sample SAMN12412403, study PRJNA552823) | activated sludge metagenome | isolation source: activated sludge from anammox sidestream of wastewater treatment plant... | place: USA: Virginia | collected 2017-08
TATCCAATCGTGATGAAATAAGCCAAAACTTCCGCACAGTTTACAGTACCGATGGGAGCCTGGGTCTGCATGTAGTTGATCTCGGCGAGCCAGCTTCGAGACGTCCCTGGACGCGGGCGGCGCGTTGAAGCGCTAAATCTCATTTGAAGCCGGCGAATTTCGCAACCAGTCTGCCGTAGCCGCGTGAACGGCGCCATCTGTGCTACCATTCGAGGCGTGATGAAGCATCACGCCTCGCGTATCCAAACAAATCTCCGGGCATATCTCTGGTTGATTATTTGCGCCGCCGCTGGTGTGGCGATGGCGTTCCTGTTCGACGACAGTTGCCAGCAGGACGGCGGACAGCATTACCTGTTCGCGCGCTGGGCCTGGGTTCACCACGAATTGTTCGTCGGAGTCTGGGCGCGCCCGCTTTTTACTTTCGTCTACGCCTTCCCGGCATTGATCGGTTATCGCGCCGCGCGGCTGTTGACGGTGTTGATCTGTCTGGCCGTCGCGCATCAGACGTGGCGGCTGGCCGAAGATTTCAAGATCAACCGCGCGCCTTTTGCGATTGCGCTCGTCTGGCTGCAACCGTCGTTCTTTCTTTTCTGCGCCGACAACATGACCGAGCCGATTTTTGCGCTGGTCTACGTCATCGCGCTGCGGCTGCATCATCGCGGGCGGATCAAGGCGGGAATGGTCGTAGCGTCATTGATGGTTCTGGCGCGGCCCGAAGGATTTTTCCTGGGCGTGTTGTGGGGAATCTGGGTATTGCGGATTGCGGATTACGGGCTGCGGACTGCGAGCCTTCAAGTCTTCCGAAAGCAAAGACGGACAGGCGCCAGGCGGCTATGGATACAACATCCGCAATCCGCAATCCGCAATCCGCAATTGCTGCTGCTCGCTACTGGCGCGTTCGTGTGGTGGCTGGCCGCTCTGCTCATCACCGGCGACCCGCTCCTCATCAAACATAACTGGCCGGCCAATTGGCCGATGACCGGGACGATTTACGGCGCCGCCGGGCTGTACGCTTATCCAATCAGATTGCCGGAAATCGCGGGCCTGTTCCTGCTGCCCGTGTTTCTTTACGGATTGTTCCATCTGCTCAAACGCCGCGCGCTTCACACGCTCACATCATCGTTCCTGCTCTTCTTCATCCTGCACACGATCCTGCGCGCTTACGGGTTGCTCGGCTCCGCAGGCTATCCGCGTTATCTCGTAGCAATCTCGCCCGCAATAGCCCTCATCACGCTGACGGGTTGGAATGAGATGACGAAGTTGTTCGCGCACACTTCTCGTTTCTTCAGGATGGCAAGCGTCGGTGTGATCGTTGCAATCTCGGCTTTCGCCAATTTCGTTTACGCCGACGGGGCCGAATGGTCACGCGACGCTCGCGCAATCGCCGCCGTTCATTCGTGGTTTCAATCGCAGCCGGACAAACCGCCGATCTCGCGCCTGGTCTGGTCTCAGCCCTACTCCTGCATCCTGTTCGACCGCGATCCCTGGGAGAACGCCGGGTTCACGCGCGACCGCGAAGCCGATTTGAAAACATTGCGCGAATCGCCCGCTGGAACAATGGCCGTGTGGGACGAACGCGTCGGGCCGAAATGGTCTGGGCTGCGAGCAAAAGATTTTGAAGAGACGGGCTTTGTCAGGTTACACGCGCAAGCGTTCACACTGAAAGGCTATATTCTCAGCCGTTCGTGGTTCGGTTACGGCGGGCCACGCGCGCAGACAATTTACTTGCTGTATAAGCCCAAAGCGGACTGACTTTCATTTGATGCTCACTCTAACCGTGTTCGCTACTCTGCCTCCGACGCTCACCACGACATCAACCTCGCCGCGCCCGGCAAGGCCGCGCGGGATGCGGACGTTGCCCTGATCCAATCCGACGAACGAGCCTTGCGCGCCCAGGTAGAACGTCTCAGCGTCAACTCCGCCGATCTTTACGCTGACGGTCTGCAAACCGCTGTTTCCGCGCAACCCCGTCCCGAACAGGAGCAGGAAGACCTGTTCACCATCGGGGCCGAGGTCAATCGGGATTGGCGTGAAACGGCTTTGCCCCGCATCGAATCTTGCAATCGGCTCGAAGACTTGTGCGCCGCCGACTTTAACTCGCAGCGCTGTCGCGGCGGCCACGCCCTGTCCATCGGCGTTCGCGGAGAACAGCCCTGGCGAAACCGGCGAAACCAGAATCGTCCCTGACGAAATTTTCCCATCGCCGCCAGTAATCGTCACCAGCGCAGGGCCGATAGATGTATCCGGCGGGATCAGATAGTTGACCTGCGTCGGAGCTACGAAAAAGAGCGGGGCGTCGCGTTCGGCGCCCGCGCTGTCTTTCACTTTGACCTTCGTGCCCGCCAGCGAAGTCGGTAGCGGCAACGTCGCAGCGATTTTGACTTCGGTCGCCAGACCTTCACCGAATGCCGCGATGATTGATTCTTTCGCCAACTCGACTCCGTTGTAACTCGCGGCTGATACGCTCGCCACCGGCGCTACAGCGGCGCCTCCACCGCTGCCCGCGCCGATCCGGGCAATGAAGGCGTCGAGGCCGCCGCTCGCCGACGGCTGAACCGCGTTGGCGATGGGCAGATCGAGCGATCCTGTCTGACCAGCCACGTAGATATTTCCCGCTCCATCAACCGCAATGCCGGCGCCTTCATCCGCGCCGCTGCCGCCAAGATAAGTTGAATAGTCCAGGCCGGAGCCAGCCGCGTTGAGGGTCGTGATGAATGCGTCATCGCCCCCGCGATTCTTGTCCTGAGCCGGACTTTTCACCGGAAAGTTGTCGGAAGTCGTGCTGCCTGTGAGGTAAACAACGCCCGCCGCGTTCACCGCGATGCTCGAAGCTATATCGCTGCCAGCGCCGCCCAGATAAGTCGAATAGAGCAGACCCGATCCTGAAGAATTTATTTTCGAGACGAACGCGTCAAAGCCGCCGCTATTCATGCTTTGAAGCGGGTTGCTGACGTTGAAGTCAGTCGAGGCGGTCGCCCCGGTAACATAAACGTTACCCGATCCGTCAACTGCAATACCGTTTCCTAGCTCTGAGCCAGTACCTCCGAGGTATGTTGAGTAGCTTAGCGCAGAGCCGTCGCTAGCGATTTTTGCTACGAACGCGTCCAGATCACCCCGGTTGGTACCTTGCAACGGGTTTTTGAGGTTAAAATCCGTCGAAGCTGTTACTCCGATGACATAAGCGGCGCCGGACGCATCTACTGCTATTCCATATCCCGCGTCCGATTTACCGCCGCCCAGGTATGTGGCGTAAACGACCGCCGAACCCGCCGCGTTGATCCTGGCCACGAACGCATCTTCTTCTCCGCGATTATTGGCTTGCAGTGGATTTTGCACAGGCAGATTCGCGGAGCCTGTCAGACCTGTGATATACGCCGCGCCGCCGCCGTCAATGGCGATACTGTAGGCCGCATCGTTGGCGCCGCCGCCGAAGTACGTCGAGTAAATCAGATCGCTCCCCGTCGCGCTCAGCTTCGTGATGAAAGCGTCGCCGCCGCCGCGATTGTTCGGCTGAATCGGCTGGCGCGCGCTGAAGTCAGTGGATGCGGTAACGCCCGTCACATAAGCGCTGCCCGCCTGGTCAACGGCTATATCCAATCCCTGATCAAGCCCGTTGCCGCCAAGATAAGTCGCATAGACCAGCGCGGAGCCATTAACATCGAGCTTCGCCACGAAGACGTCGCTGCCGCCACGACTCGCGCGCTGAAATGGATTCCTGACCTGAAAATCAGCCGCGGCCGTCGAACCTGCAATGTAGGCATTGCCCACACTGTCAACGGCTATGCTCAAGCCAGTATCATTGCCGCTGCCGCCGAGGTACGTCGAGTAGCTTAATTGCCCACCATCAGCGTTGATCTTGGTAACAAAAGCGTCAGCGCCTCCCAGGTTATCGCTCTGCAACGCGTTGTTGATATTGAAATCGAGCGAGGTTGTTGAACCAGTAACATAAACATTACGCGCCGAATCAATCGCGATCCCGTAACCTGTATCCGGACGGCTGCCGCCGAGGTAAGTGGCAAAAATCGAATCGGAGCCTGCCGCGTTGAGTTTGAAGACAAACGCGTCAGAGATGCCATGGTTCGATAGTTGAAGAGGATTCTTGACGGAGAAATCGGTCGAGGTTGTATCTCCGACAAGGTAAACATTACCGCTTGCATCCACGACTATCCCGCGCCCCGCATCCTGGCCGCTTCCGCCTAAATAGGTCGAGTAGGACAAATCCGAACCGGCGGCGTTGACCTTGGTCACAAAGGCATCGGAACTGCCTTTGCGCGCGGATTGCAGCGGATTCTTGACGGGGAAATCAACCGACGCGGTTGAGCCGGTAATGTAGACGGCCCCCGCTCCGTCAACCGCCAAGCTGTACCCTTGATCATCATCGGCCCCGCCCAGATAAGTCGAATAAGTCAGCGCGGAGCCTGCCGCATTGAGCTTTGCGACAAATAGATCGAAGCCGCCCCGGTACGCAGACTGTAACGGATTTTTGGTATTAAAATCCGGCGAAGTAGTATACCCGGTAACATAGGCGTTACCTGATCCGTCTACGACAATAGCAGAACCCAGGTCGCCACCTGTGCCTCCGAGGTAAGTTGAATAGCTCAGAGCCGAGCCTGCCGGGTTAAGTTTTGCGATGAACGCATCAAAATCTCCTCGATTGGAAGGCTGAAGCGGCGCCTGTACATTGAAATCATTCGCCGTCGTGTAACCTGTAACATAAGCTGCGCCCGCTGTATCCACAGCAATGCCATAACCGACGTCCTCACCGCTACTGCCGAGGTAGGTGGAATAAATCAATTGAGAGCCATCGGGGCTGAGTTTCGCGATGAACGTTTCCGAACCGCCTCGGCTCGCCGGTTGGAGCGGGTTACGCGTGTTGAAGTCGGAAGAGGTCGTGTTGCCGGTGACGTATGAATTTCCTGCCGAATCCAGCGCGATACCGTTCGCAGCGTCATCTCCGGAGCCGCCCAAATAGGTTGAGTAAACCAGCGTGTCGCCGCTCGCGTTGAGCTTGGCGATAAAAGCGTCAGTCCTGCCCCTGCTCACGCTTTGCGCGGCGTTTTTAATTGTGAAGTCGGCTGCGGATGTCACCCCGGCGACATAAACGTTACCCGCGCTATCTACCTTGACGCTTTGCCCGGTGTCGTCTCCGCCACCGCCCAGATAAGTCGAATATTCCAGCACCGGGTCAATCACCAGCGGCTTTGATACGTCGTAGCTTTCCATCTCGAAGCCAACCTGTTTTTCTCCTCTCATCACATAGCGCCCGGCTACGGCGCGCTGTCCGCCGCTGGTTTGTTGATAAATGACCGGGCTGCGCTGGTAAATAATCCCGCCGCTTAGATGCAAAGCCAGATCGCCGTTACTGTTCAACTCTACCTTATCTGCGCCTTCGTAGCTGACGGTAATAACATTCGGGTCGCGTCCGGGAGTAACAATGAAGTCGTATTCCAGCGCTCGCTGCGTACCGTAATAAGCAAGACTGACGCCAGGGTAAACATCGTGGTACTCGACCCTGCCATAATTCGGGATGTCGCGGCGCCATTTCTTCGGATCATCACCGATCATGTAGTTACTCTTGCCCGGAAGCAAATTAAGCGCGCTTATCCGGCTGGCGGGAGACGCGCCATCGAATTTGATCCGCAAAGCGGCAGGCTGCGGATTGGATTGCTCGGCCAATGGCGAGCTTGCGGCGTCGCTCATCGCGTTGCGGCTCGCCCCATTCAGGCGCAACACCATTTCCGTTTCGGTGAGCAGCGCCTGGTAGCCGCGCCCGCGCGCCAAATACTTGACCTGCGGATCGGCTTGCCCCTGGTTAGGCTCAAAACTCATTGGAAGCCGGCCATACGCTTCATTGATTCGTGTCGGGTTTGGTTGGCTGGCTGATGCGGAGGGACTTAGTAGCTTTCCCCAGTTAGTTAATATCGCGCAAAGTAACAAGACAGTAACTAAAACGAATGCGAGACGATTTAACTTCTTCATCTTTTACTTCTCAAACTCGGTACTTAAAACTCAAGACCTATAAGTTTTTCCTTCGCTGACTCGATCAGGCGCCAACTAACAGGAAAAATTTATAGGTCTTGGGCCTTTGGTCGTAGGTTCTAGCTCAGTGGATGTTCACCCTAACCGTGTTTGCGGGTTTGCCAGTGACGGTCATCACCAGGTTAATCTCGCCACTTCCAACCAGGCTGCGCGGAATCGGACCGATGTTGCATTGATCCAGCCCGATGAACCCGGGAGCCGCTCCCGAATAGAGCGTCGGCGCGTTCACGCCGGCCAGCGTTACAGTTACGTTTTCTGCGGAGCCGTTGTCGGAGTTGCCGTCGGTATTCGGCGCGTTGCGGAATCCAACACCGTAAAGCAACAGAAAGACCTGTTCGCCCGGTGGCCCCAGGTCAATCGGGACTGACACGAAACGGCTCTGCGCCGCGTCGAATCTGGCGATTGGCTCGAAGACCTGCGTGCCGTCGGTCTTGACTCTCAGCGCGACCGCGGAGGCCACGCCCTGTCCGCTCGCGTTCGCGGTGAAGAGGCCGGGAGCGACGCTGGTGATCATCACGTTGCCGACAGAAACCGAGCCGTCGCCACTTGTGACCGTCACCGTCGCCGCGCCCTGCGCGGTTCCGGACGGGATTTGATAGTTGACCTGAGTGGGCGCGACGAAAAAGAGCGCGGCCAGACGGCTCGCGCCCAGGCTGTCGCGCACGCTGACTGTTGTGCCCGCCAGACTGGTCGGCAGCGGCTGCGTGGTCGCTACCTGCGTCGTCGTGGCAAGCTGAGTCCCGAAAGCGGCGACGATCTGTTCGCTGGCCAGTTCGGCGCCGAGGAAACTGGCGGCGGAGACGCTCGCGACCGAACGCGGAACCGCTACGGCGCCCGGCGTCCACGTTGATTGCAACACCTCCACTTTATCGCTGACCACCTCGCGCGGCACAGGCTGATCGCCGAACGCAATTGGGATCGTGGTGGCCGCGCCATTCGCGGAAACATTGAAAGTCAGAGTGATCAGCTTCTTCGTTCCCGCGCTGAATGTCTGGCCCGTCGGCAGCGCGATGGCCAGACCGACGCGTCCGTTGGCGGCCTGCGCTGTGTTCGTGTTGAGCGTAGCGCCGTTGGCGTCGAGGCCAGGCGCTGAGCTGACAAAAGTCAGATCGTTTTGATTGAAATTCAAACTGAATCCGAGCGCGTTCTCGTTCCCCAGCGAATCAATCTCCAGACTGACAAGCGCCTGCTGCCCACGCTGCGCGTTGATATTGACCACGCGAACGGCTCTGGTCTGCTGGACGTTTAAGGCGCCCGGCAGATCTTTGAACGAGAACGCATTGCAATCGGCGCAACCGGCGTCTTGCGGCCCGGCGAAACTCGGCGCTGTCGGGCCGCCCGCAGGCACAACCGGGTCAAGTCCAGCCGCGTAACGCCCCGTCTGCACCCAGTCGGAGATGGTGATCGCGCCATTGCCCAGCGTGGAGCGCGGCGCAGTGTCGGCCCGCTGGAATTCACTGCCCGCGGCTGCCGTGTCGAATCCGGCGGCGAAGCGGCCCGTCTGCACCCAGTCGGCGATTGTGACTGTGCCGTTGCTGCCGTTGGGTCGCGGACTGACGTCACCTTCGTACCCCTGCGCGATGGTCACTGTGCCGGACGTGTAATTCGCGCTCAGCGTCAGACCGTTGACATCAGCCACGCGCCGCACTGTCGGCTGGTCGGTGAAGCTGACGGTGGTCGTCGTCGCGCTCACCCCGGAGAGGACGACCGCGTTCAGAACCAGAATCTGGCGCGTGCCCGCGTCGAATTTCGCCCCTGGCGGCAGGTTGATCGTAATGCCGTATCGCCCCTGCGCGGCCTGGGTCGGATTGGTGTTGAGCGTCGCGTTCGTCGCGTCGGCGCCGAGCGTGAATTGCGGGTTGAGCAGCAACGAGGCGTTGAGCGCAATGCTGAAACTCAACCGGTTCTCGTTGCCCTGCGAAACCAGTTCGATTGGCATCGTCAGCAAACCGCCTGACGCGACGGAAGTCGAAGCCGCCTGGACGAAACGGTTCGATGCGATGACGCTGACCGATGCTGTCGAGGTCGCCCCGCCTTGCGATTGCGGCAAAGTTGCGGTGATCGTAACTGGGCCGCCGATTGCGACTGCGGTCACAGTGAAATCAGCCGAAACCGCGCCCGCCGGTATTGTCACAGTCGGCGGCACAGTCGCAATGTTCGTGTTCGATGAAGCGAGAGTGACGGTGACGGCTGTGCTTTGCGACACGCTAATGCTCGCGGTCATCGTGCCCTGGCCCTGCGGTTGCAACTCAAGCGACGACGGGCTTAGCCCGATTGACGCTTCCGAAATGAGCTTAGCTACGAAAACGTCGGAGCCGCCGCCGTAAGCCACCAGCGGAAATTGGATGTTGAAATTCGGCGATGATGTCGCGCCCGTCACGTAAGCCGTGCCGATGCTGTCCACAGCCAGCCCGGAGCCGCGATCGTCGTTGCTGCCGCCCAGATAGGTCGAATAGATGAGCGCCGAACCCGCCGGATTGAATTTCGTGATGAACGCGTCGTTGCCGCCGCGATTATCGGCCTGGATCGGATTCTGCAACGGGAAGTTCGGCGAAGCGGTGACGCCGACAACGTAGATGTTTCCGAAGAAGTCAACCGCGATGGCGTTTCCGACTTCGGCCAAAGCTCCGCCCAGATAGGTGGAATAGAGCAGCGCCGAACCCGCCGCGTTGATCTTCGTCACGAACGCGTCGAGATCGCCGCCGCCGTATGACGCCTGCAACGGGTTTTGCGTCGGGAAGTTGAGCGACGTGGTGGAGCCGGTGATATAAGCGACGCCCGAAACATCCACTGCAATCGAGTTTCCGACATCGGCGCGCTGCCCGCCCAGATAAGTCGAATAAACGAGCGACGCGCCGTCAGAACTGACTTTGGTCACGAAGACATCCTGCTGGCCGCGATTGTTGGCCTGCAACGGATTCTTCGTGTTGAAATCGCCCGAAGCCGTGTTGCCGACGACGTAAGCGCTGCCCGTAGAATCAATGGCGATGCCCGAACCTTCGTCGGTTCCAGCGCCACCGAGAAAGCTGGAATAGACCAGCGCCGTCCCGGCGGAATTGATGCGCGCGACAAAGGCGTCGCCAAGCCCGCGATTGGTAGCTTGAAACGCGCTGACCGTCGTGAAATCGTCCGAGAACGTGCTGCCCGTGATGACCGCGCCACCCGCCAGATCAACCGCGATGCTGCGGCCAAGATCGCCGAAAGACCCGCCCAGATAGGTCGAATAGATGATGTTCGAACCGGAGGCGCTGAACTTCGCAACAAACGCGTCGTTGCCGCCACGATTGGTCGGCTGGAACGGCGTGCGCGTCGGCAGGTTCGTGGAAGTGGTCGCGCCCGTGATGTAACAGCTTCCGCTGCTGTCAACAGCGATGGCGTTGCCCACATCCGAACCGTTGCCTCCGAAATATGTGTTGAACGCGATTGACGAGGCGTCGGCGAAAATCTTGGTCACGAAGGCTTCCAGCCCGCCTTTGCTCACGGTCTGAATCGGGCTTTGCGTCGCGTAATCGTTCGAGCTGGTGTAGCCGGTGATGTAGGCGTTTCCCGAAATGTCGAGCGCGACGCCCAGGCCCAGGTCTTCACCCGATCCGCCCAGGTAAGTCGAGTAAGTCAGCGCGGAACCAGTCGTGGTCAGCTTGGAAACGAAGGCGTCGAGGCCGCCGCGATTGGCGGCTTGCAGCGGGTTCTTCGTGTTGAAATCGGTCGAGCGCGTGTCGCCGGTCACGTAGGCGTTGCCCGATCCGTCAACCGCGATGCCGAATCCCAGGTCGTCCTGACCGCCGCCCAGATAAGTCGAGTAGGTCAGCGTGGAGCCGGTCAGATTCAGCTTGGCCACGAAAGCATCCTGGTTGCCACGATTCGTCAGTTGCAGCGCATTGCTCGTCGGAAAATCATTCGAGGCTGTGCGGCCTGTAATGTAGGCGTTGGAGCTTGAGTCTACCGCGATGCCACGCCCGAAATCGCCCTGGCCTCCGCCGAGATAAGTCGAATAGACGAAAGCGGCGCCGTTGGCGTTGATCCGCGTCACGAAGGCGTCGGCGTTGCCGCGATTGACATCCTGCAAGGCGGTGGAAATCGGATAGTCGTCCGAGAAGGTATGGCCGGTGATGTAGGCGTTCTTGTTCGCGTCAACCGCAATGCCGTAAGCCACGTCAAGCTTCGATCCGCCGATGTATGTCGAATAAACCAGCGCGGAGCCTTGTGGGTTGATCTTGGTCACGAAAGCGTCGGAGATGCCCGCGTTGTTCGGTTGCATCGCGTTGATGACGTTGAAATTCGTGGACGCGGTCGTGCCCGCGATGTAGGCGTTGCCGAGCGAGTCTACCGCGACGCCGTAGGCTTCATCGAACGCATTGCCGCCGACCCAGGTCGAATAAACGATCTGCGAGCCGTCGCCTTTGATCTTTGCGACGAAGGCGTCGAAGCCGCCGCGATATGTGGCTTGAATGGGATTCTTTACGTTGAAATCGGCGGAGGCGGTGGAGCCTGTGACGTACGCGTCGCCAGCCGAATCGAGCGCAATCGCAAAAGCCTGATCAATGTTGCTGCCGCCCAGGTAAGACGAAAAGAGCAGGTTCGCGCCGTCGGCGCTGATCTTGGCGATGAAGGCGTCTTCGGTCAGCCCGGTGATCGTGGGCTGGAACGCATTGCGCGTGTTGAAATCCTGCGAATTGGTGATGCCGGCGACAAAGGCGTTGCCCGAAGCGTCAACGGCGATGCCGTGTCCGGAATCTTCGGCGCCGCCGCCAAGATAAGTTGAATAAACGATGGCGCTGCCCGCCGCGTTGATCTTGGTTACGAAGGCGTCGTATTTGCCGCCGCGATTGATCGTTTGCAGCGGCGCGAACGTGTTGAAGTTGTTCGAGTAGGTTGTGCCGGTGACGTACGCGGCGCCAGCGCTGTCAACCGCAATCGCAAATCCTTCGTCCGAACCGATGCCGCCGAAGAATGTCGAGAAGTCAACAACCGGATCAATCACCAGCGGTTTCGACGCGTCGTAATTTTCGACCGCAAACCCGATCTGATTGCCGCCTTTCAAAACATAACGACTGGTCACTGGGCGCCTGCCGCCTGCGACGCTCTGGTCGTTTTGATAAGTCAGTGGCGAACGGTGATAGACCTTCTCTCCCGCGACGTGTAGAACCAGGTCGCCGTTGTTGTCGAGTTCGACACGATCCGCGCCTTCAATGCTCAGTGTGATGTTGTCGGGATCGGCGCCAGGCGAGACGATGAAATCGTATTCGAGCGCCTGCTGCGTGCCGTAAAAAGCGAGATTGACGCCGGGGTAGATTTCGCTGTATTCGACGCGGGCGTAGTTCGGAATGTCAGTATGCCACTTGCTGGAATCGTTGCCGATCAGGTAATTGCTTTTGGTTTGGAGTTCGTTGACGCCGCTGACCTGTTTGGCGTCGCGCGCGCCGACGGGCTTGATGCGCAAAACCGGGAGTGGGGAGTCGGGAGTGGGGAATGGGTCACTACTCACCCGCCGTTCCCCTTCGGCGATTCCCGGCTCTTCACTCCCGCCGCTGGGCTTCGCGCTTTGCAAAACCAGCGCGGCCTCGCCGTCGGTCAGAAACACCTGGTAGCCGTGACCGCGCGAAAGGAACCTGACCGAATCGTCGGCCTGCCCCTGATTCATCTCGAAGTTCATCGGCAGTCGTCCGTACTGCTGCTTCACTTTCGCCTTCGCTGCGGCGTCAGAATCCGAATTGGATTTTGAGCCGGCAGTCTCCAGACCCAGCGTCTTCCGTAATTCGTGTGAAGACGCGGACGCCGAGAGTTTTCGCCATGAAACAGCGGCGCCCAATCCAGCCAGGACGACAGCAGCCAACACAATGGTTATCAAACGGGGGCTAACTAGAGCGGCATAACTTCTTCGTGTGAACATCTACTTCAACTCCTCAGGTAAAGTGCGGGCCAGATAAAGCAGGGGCGAAAGAAATACATGTGAATGAAACGCGGGCGAATAGATCACGGACAGGGCAATCTCCATTTATGCGGTTAATGACATAGCAATAGAGATTGACCAGGCGGCAGGCAGCCTCGCTCAAATCAGATGACACAATCCCTCAAGCAGGTCTTTTGCTGATTGCGGTGGAAAGCGTGTGAGGCGCTACCGAAATGGGAAGAGCATTTAGAAGCTCGGCGATCTATCGTGTTGTCTCCTTTTACTCAAAGAAGAACACGGCACGCATTTTATGAACCGGACTCTTGAAAGACAAGCACAATCTGCTCAACCAAATAATCCGCTGGCTGTCATCTTCTGTGGACAGCCAGCCTCTGTTTTATCTTCAAGAGTGGACGCCTGGTCAGAAAGTAAGAGTCCCCTGTAATAAAGTCATAGTGAAAGACCTCGCTCAACCTCTCGATCCAAAAGTATATCTCCAAGTATTTCTCCACTTATCACACTGAAGATGGATCGCAGGAGTCGCTGGCACAATCATTGCTCTAAGCGGCAAACGTAAGTAGATGAATCCTGATTGAATTGGTGAATGGGCTGGTGAACACGAGTGAACAGGGATGAACACGGACGAGTGAATAAACGGCGGGCGAGAAGGTGTAAGCAGCAAGGTTCGATACTTGAAGATTAAAATCAGGGTTCCGAGCATGTTTTTCTTGAAGTCCTGCTTCTTACGCACATATGATGCGGCCGCGCTGGCCGTGAGCAACTCAGCCGCCTAACAAACTTATGGTGCCAAACCATAGTTCCCCCAAAAGACTTTCGTAGTCTTGGATGGGTGCTAGGAAGGGGTAAGTTATGACGACCAAGAAGAGTCGGTTTGCTGTTTTGACAGTGTTGCTTGTTTTGATAACGGGGCTGATTGCAGCCTCTTCAACCCTCCATCGGAAGGACGACGCGGCCCGCGCCGCTGAGTTCCTCAAGTTCGACATACCAGCCCTCGCTCATGGATTCCAAAAGTCTCCGCATCTTCCTGACGGCGATCTTTTCCTTTTGCCGAAGCCTTTGACGATGGCCATCTCCGACGCGCCGGAAGGAGCCGAAGTCTTTCCAGTCACTCTTGAAAAATTCGGCGGCGACGCGGAGGCTCTCGGCGCATTGCCGACTACTACTCCGCAAGGGATGGCGATTTCAACTCCCAACGGAAAACTGCGCGCGATTGCGTGCGCCGAAAGCATCTGGGACGGGAACTTGTTGATCGCTTCGACGCCGGGCAGCGATGGCGACAAGGTGCGGTTGTTCCTCGAACAGCTCGATGGCTCCGAAGGGCCTGAGCTTGCGACGTTCACAGTCAGATCTTCAGGAATCGCCGTCAGCGAATTGCATCCGCACCTGATGATGTTCGTGAACAACCGCAAAGCGATGGGGCCGAGCACGCACGAGGGTGATTTCGTTCCCTTCTCGCGGATAGCGGGCGAGAGCGGTTACCGCACCGACCTGATCACGCTCGCCTGGCCGATGGGCATGTTTTCGCCGTTGCAAGGCTGCTTCCGCGTCGGCGTTGAAATTCTGCGCTCCGACAATCCGGGACGAACTTCAGTCGTCATCACCGACATTGTCGTGAACCGCAATCCCGCGCCCGGAGATGAAAACAACCCCGGCGTGGGATTGCTCGAAGGTTTGACTGGCGGTTATCCGACGGGATTCCCCTGCAAATCGGAATGCTTGTTCCCGGGGCCGCCCGATCCGACGATTCCGAATCCGGATCAGACAGGCGGCGACGATTGCAACGCGATCTGTTACCGCTCGCCACAGTATTTCCTGCTCAATCTGGATCGTTTGCCCAAAGGGACGGTTCTGGTCGGCGGGGCGAATTACAACCACCCGATCAGCACGACGGATAAAAAGGCGATGGCGATGGCTCTGCGCGGCGGATTCACGCTGTTGCAGAAACTCAATCAGGAATTCGTGGCGGCGCAGTTGAACGTGTTGAATGCGGGCGGCGACGGATCGCCGAAAGTCTTCTACGCGATGGAAGGCAAGCTCAGTTGTTATGGTCTGGAATTCGACCCGGTCACGCTGAGCAACGGCTTCGAGATCACGCCCGATACGAAGCTGAAAGACCTTTACCAGCAAACCAAGTTCTGCATCTACGACAACAAAGTCGAGGATATGCCCGCTCTGACCAAAATTTTCGACCTGCTCAACGGCAACCATCCTCTGGCGTTCTGCAATAACAAATGGTGACCTGTTTGAGCGTCTGATCTATCGCGCAGCGATTTAGCCTCCTCCTTTCATCTCATCCCTGAGGGATTGCCGGGAAACCGGCGGTCCCTCATTTTGTTTTTGCGGTGAAAGAAAGATCGCGCTGCGCGCGCAAAGTCGGTGAAGAAAACGCCGAAAAGGCAAAAGGCAAAAATGAACAGGAGAGAATTTCCCTCCTTCATTTTCGCCTTTTGCTTTTGTCTTCCGATTTCTCGTTTACGGTTTTGCGACACCGATCACGCCGCAGGCCAGGCGCCCTCCGGCGTTGCCCGTCGGCTGCGTCTTCATGTCGTCGGCGTTGGCGTGAACGATCACGCCGCGACCGATGATCGAACCGGCGCCGCTGAGTTTCAGCGCCGAGTCAGTGAATTCGACGTGAGCCATTCCTTCCTGATTGGCTTCGATGTTGCCCAGATCGCCCGCGTGACGCTTCGCAGCGTCGGGCGCTCCGTGCGGCGCGGCAGCCGGATTGAAATGTCCGCCGGCGGCCGAGCCGTCCTTCGAGGTGCAATCGCCCCACTCGTGAATGTGGAAGCCGTGCTTGCCGGGCGTCAGGCCTTCGATGTGCGCTGTGACTTTGACCTTGTCGCCTGCTTTGGCGAAAGTCACAACGCCGTGAACCTTGTTACCGTCGGTCGGGTGCAGCGCGGCGACAGCTTTTGTAACTTCCGGCGGCGCCGAATGCTGAGCCGCCGCCCGAAGACCGGCCCACAAAACCATCAGGCTCGCGACAACAACGAACGTCAACATCAAACTATTTTTTTTCAAAGCCATCTCTCCCTTCTTGATTTGCGGTTATTGGGTGAATTTTGCGAAGTGAGTTCTGAAATCCGCCGAATCCATTCCGCCGGCCTTAGCCAGCTTTTCGACCCAGGCGTCGTCAGTGAAATCCTTCGGGCCGATGCGAACCATGTAATCACGCGCGACCTGATAAGTTTCGCTCGTGACATCAACGCCTCGCTGCCTGCCGCTCCCCGTCGCCGGGTCAATCACAGCGCCAAAAGGCATCGGCGTGAACTCGCCGTTTTGCATCGTGATCATCGCGCCTGAGCCGCCGGCCATCAAATAGGCGACGGCGGCGTAACCGAGATCGCGCGCGTGTTCGGCATCGTACGGGATGGGCGGCGCGCAGCGCAATTCGTAGCCGATGGTTTTATCAATGAGGGTCACCTTGACGCCGCGTTTTTCCAGCCGGGATTGAACCTCACTTTTGACTTTGCGGCCCAGATCAATCTCGGCTACGCGGATGTGGCCTTGCGCGTCACGATCAACGTCCTGCAGGTCGGTGACCTCTTCGGGACTGAAATGTTCAGAGAGCGCTTCGGAGAGCAGGATCACGCCGTGCTCTTTGCCCATCGCGCGGCGCTTGATAATCGAGCCTTCGACGATGTCGCAGATGTCGGCGAGCGAGATCACCGGTTGCGGAAACTCTTCGGGGATGATCGTGCAGGTCGCGCTGGCGGCCACGCCGATGCCCAGCGTCAGATGGCCAGTCGGCCGCCCCATCGTCACGCCGACGAACCAGCGCCCGCTCGTTTTGGCGTCTTCGATCAGACTCTTGACGATGTCTACGGCGACATGCCGCGCGGTTTCGTAACCGAGAGTGGTCTCCGAATGCGGCAGCGGCAGATCGTTATCAATGCTCTTCGGAATTTGAACGACTTTGATCGCGCCTTCGGATCGGTGCTCGATCGCGGCGGAGCTTGCTACCAGATCGTCGCCGCCGATTGTGACCAGGGCTTCGATGCCCAGTTTCTTTAACGCCGCAATCGTGTTGTCCAGCGCCTGCCGGTCGTGCGAAACGTCGGCTCGTGATGTCCCCAGAATCGAGCCGCCGTCCAGGTGGATGCGCGAAACATCGTCAATCGTCAGTTCACGCTGTTCGTCCGTGTAGCGTTCGGCCAGCCATTCAAAACCGTCGCGAAACCCGATTGGCGTACAGCCCAATCTGATCGCCTCCAACGCGACAGCGGCGATCACGCCGTTGATTCCAGGCGCGGGGCCGCCGCCAACTAAAATGCCAAGTTTTTTGATTGCCATAATTCTTCAATCTCAAATATCAAAAGACAGGATTCGCCTACGCAAACCTTCTCCTCAATTCCTCGACGCTCAAATTTCCAGCCTGGGCCAGCTTTTCGGCCCACGCTGGATTTTCGAAATCCTTGTAGTTCAACCGCAGCATGTACTCGCGCGCGACGCGGTAGCTTTCGCTGGTCACGTCAACGTTGCGGACGCGCGTCCTGCCCGTGTCCGGATTACGGATGTCTTCAAAGCGCAGCGGAACCAGAAGTCCGCTCTGAATGCTGACCATCGCGCCGCTGCCGCCGCTGAGCAAAAAACGGATCGCGGCGTTGCCCAGTTCGCGGCAGTAAGCCATGTCGAACGGGATCGGATCGCAGCAGCGAACTTCGTAGCCGATGTTTTTGTTGCTGATCGCGACGCGAATGCCGCGCTGTTTGAACCGGCCCTCAAGCTCGACTTTGACTTTACGCCCCAGATCAATTTCGGCGAACCGGATGTGACCGTGATCATCTTTCTCCACATCCATCAGGTCTTCCATGTCGCTCGGATCGAGTTTTTCGATCAAGCCCTCGGCCAGCACCGCGACCCCATATTGCCGCCCCATCGCGCGCCGCTTGATGATCGCGCCCTCGATGATGTCGCAGATGTGCGCGAACGGCACGGTCTCGCGCTCGAACTCTTCGCGGATCAGGGTCAGCGTCGCGCCCGAAGCTTTGCCGATGCCCAGCGCCAGATGGCCAGCCTGCCGCCCCATCGCGACCACCACGTACCATCGGCGCGTGGCGCGCGCGTCTTCCATCAGATTTTGCACAAGCTCCACGCCGACGTGGCGCGCCGATTGAAAGCCGAAGGTGGGGATGTGCGCAGGCAGCGGCAGATCGTTGTCAATCGTCTTCGGCACGTGAACCGTGCGGATGTCGGAGCGCTCCGCAACGGTGCTCGATGACAACGCCGTGTCGTCGCCACCGATTGTGACCAGATGCGTCACGCCAAGCTGCTTGAGCGTTTCGACGACAGCCATCATTGATTCTTCGGATTTTGTAGGATTTTCGCGCGCAGTGCCGAGCACGGAACCGCCGCGCAGATGGATGCGCGAAACGTCGTCAATCGTGAGCGGCCTGACTTTCGTCGCGTCGCGTCTGACCAGCCATTTGAAGCCGTCCTGAACTCCCAGAACTTCAAAACCTTCGTTGAGCGCTTTAATCGCGGCAGCCGAGATAACCGCATTGATGCCGGGCGCGGGGCCGCCCCCGACCAGAATCGCTAACTTCCCTGCGGATGACATTTTTCCTTCTCCTAATAATGATGATGTGAGGGGCGAAGTAAGTTCGGATTTTACTGAACAGGATTTGGTTTGACCAGACGGGGCTGACATTACCCGAAGAGATGACGAGGATAACGAAGTTTGATGGATGGCAGCGGCGATTTAGGAGTCGGAGTCCGCGCTTTATTTCCTGCTCACGGGCGCCCCCAGCCGCTCTTCTTTCCCCTTCAAATATTTTTCGACCCATTCAAATTCGCGCCGCATCTTGTCGAGTTGATAGCTCGGCACGACCAGCCCGTGCCCTTGATCTGGATAAACGACAAGCTGCGTCGTCACGCCAAGCCGTTTCAACGTGCGGTAAGTCTCCAGCGATTGTCCGAGCGGCACGCGTTCATCCTTTTCGCCGTGAAAGATCAGCGCGGGAGTTTTGACATTGGTCAGGTAATTGAGCGGCGATTGTTCCTCGAACATCTTGCGCGCTTCCCACGGAACGCCGCCGTGCAACCGTTCGCGCTGATGAACGATGTCGGCGGTTCCCCAATACGACACGGCGTTCGACAAGCCCGCGCCATAAGCCGCGCATTTGAACCGGTTGCTGTGGCCGATGATCCACCCCGACATATAACCGCCGTAACTCCATCCGGCGATGGCCAAACGGTTCCCGTCGGCGATGCCCGTTTTGATCAAGTGATCAACGCCGCTCAGGATGTCTTCGTAATCAACTTTGCCGACGAGTTTCGCGTTCGACTGCGCGAACTTCGCGCCGTAATTCGACGAGCCGCGGAAATTGGGCATGAACACGGCGTAACCGGCGCCGGCGTAAACTTGCGGGAACGCGCTCCACGTCGCGTTGAAAGTTTTCGTATAAGCCCCTTCAGGCCCGCCGTGAATGTAAGTCAGCAACGGATAGCGTTTGCCGGTTTGATAACCGACCGGGTAAACCAGCAGCCCTTCAACCTCAGTCCCGTCGTTCGAGTTCCATTTGATGGGTTCGACCTGGCCCAGCGTCGACGATTCGATCTGCGGGTTCAGCCGCGTCAGCAGAATCGGAATCATATTGCGCGCGTTGAGCAGCGCGACCTCAGTCGGCATTCGCGGGCTTTCGTGAACGTAGGCGATGTTCATTCCGTCAACCGTCATTGAGAAGCCCGTCGTGACGCCGTCATTGCGCGTCATCACCGTCGGCGCGGCGTCGCCGATGTTCATCGTGTAAAGATGCGCGTTGACACCCATCGCGGCCAGAAAGATCACGCGCTGCGAATCGAAGACCCAGCGGTACGAACTGATGTAGCCGTCGAAGTTTTTAGCGAGTACGCGCGGCTCTCCGCCCGCCACCGCCACGATGTGAATGCGTTCCGGCCCGACCGTCGTGTCGCCGTCCGCGTGAGCCAGATACGAAATCCAGCGGCCATCGGGCGAAAAGCGCGGCTGATTCTCGGCGCCTCCGCCTTTGGTGATCTGCCGCGATTGCGCTGTGTCGTAAGGCGCGTTCTGCAAAACCGCAGGCGTGACGAAAATCTCGGTCGTGTGATTGTCCATCAGCTTCGGCGTCGCGCGCGCGGTGAAGACTATCTGCGAGCCGTCAGGCGACCAGTTGAACGCCGTGATGTGGCGCGAGCCTCTGGTCAGTTGCCTGACCTGCTGCGACGCGACATCAATGATCCACAACTGCGCGAAGCGGTGATCTTCATCTACGACGACCGGCGGCTTGGTCTTCGGCTTCTCGCGCGGTTCTTCGGCGATGAAGGCGATGGAGCGGCCATCGGGCGACCACTCGAAACTTTGAATCGGAGTTTTATGCGAAGTCAGCCCGACAGGCTCGCCGCCCATCGGATTGAGCAGATAGATTTGCGCGTTCGGAGTCGCATCGCTTCCCCGCTCCGACAGAAAAGCCAGGCGGCGCGCGTCGGGCGACCATCGCGGCGAATCGTCTCGCTTCGGATGCGAAGTCAAACGAACAACCTGCCGCATCTCGTCAACCAGCCAGACATCGGAGTTGAACCGGTCGTTCGCGCGATCCCACGAATTGACGACGAAAGCGACGCGGCGCGCGTCGGGCGAAATCTGGGCGTCGCTGGCGCGGTTGAGCGCGACGACGTCTTCGGGAGTCATCGCGCGTTTCGATTGCGCGGAAACAGCGACAACAAGAAGGAGCGAAAAAAGAACGATGGGGAGAAATCTACGCATGTTTTTCATCTTTGACTAGATCACACTCGACGATTACTTGTGCGCGCGGTGCAGTACGGGGAGCGTAAGCGACCTGAGCCTCGGCAAAAGGCCGTTGGATCGAGACTCAGGTCGCTTACGCTCCCCGTACCACACCGCTGATTCAAACGACGGACGCCCGCGATGGCCGCGATATATTCGCATCGGCTGCCGTCTTCAACAAGCGGAATGCGGGGCGTCGAATCGCCTCCGATTCGCTCCCGCAAAAAAGAGGCGCTCGCAGGCCGCGTTTCTGCGATAATGCGCGCCGATGAAGAAGCGCATCGAACGCACTCCGCCCAAAAACGAGATCGAGTGCCCGCAGGGAGAAGATAACGTCTTCGTGCCGCGAATGCTTTACGGCCTGCACCCGGACACGACTTATCAAATGCTGAGCCGCAAGCTGGACGAGGTGCGAGCCGGTGTTGATGGCAAGCTTGAGGAAGTCATGGGCGATTTGCGCTACCTGCAACGCGACCTGACGAATCATTACAACGCGTTGCAGCGCGCCGAAGAGGCGTCTTGCCCTTATGTGTTCGTCCTGCGCGGAGGCGCGTACGACGGCGACTTGATCGGATTGTTCGGTCCGACAGGATCGCACGGGATGATTGATTCGCTGCGTGAGACGGTCTGGAAGCGGCGGGTCGAATTGCAACTTTATTGCCAGCAACCGGGCTGCTGGCATCCGGTCGGGTACGAACGCGGCAAGGACGATCCGGCGACGGGGTTGTACCAGATCGAGGTCGGCTCGGACTTCCTGAAGATGGCCGCGCCGCATCTGGCTCGCGTCGCCAAGCTGTTCAAGCTCGCGCAGCCGCTGCTGGGCGCGTGGGTGTCGTGGGCCGAGCCGGAAAAATACGAGAAGCAATTCAAAGAGGATTTGGAGCGAATGAAGAAGATCGCCGATCAGATCGGTCCCGCCGTCGAAGACTCGCACGAAGCGAAGCGGGCGGGCGCGCTCGGCGACAGACGCGACCCGCGCGAAGCCAACGGCGCGATGCTGCGCGCGTTGAAGCGGCTGTTGGAAGAGAAAGACAAGACCGGGGCCTGGGGCGGGCTGACGCGCAAGCTGACGAAAGAGGGGCATTACCTCTGGCTGTGCCCGGCTCACGCCGAAGAGTATCCGGATTGAGCGGCAGTAGCCCGCGCGCCAGCAAGGGCTTCTTGCTACCGATCACGCCCTTCCTGACGGTCGGGCTACTGCCACAATGCTCGCTACTTCTCCGCCACTTTCCGTCCGGCATTCAACTGATCGAAATTCAGAATCGCGTTGAAGACCAGGAAGTAGCTGCCCTGCGTCTCGCCGCGCCAGAACGGGTTGTTCGAGAAGAGCACGACGTGTCCTTGTTCGTAAGGCGCGTCAATCACCGCCGCGTGTTGCGCGATCTCGTTTCCGGCTTCGAGCAGGCCCGAAACCAGCAGTTCGCGCGAGTCGGCGTAACGTAGCACCGCGCGAGGCCGCGCCGACGGCGGAATCACGAACACGCCGTTGCGGAGTTGTTCGGCGGTCAGCGGTGTCGCTTCCCAGGCTTCAGCCTTCGGCGGTTCGGGCAATTCAGCGGGCGGGCGGTTCTGCGGCGTGTCGGGGTCATCTGGCGTGCCGCGTCCGGTCATTCGCTCCGGAGTTTCGCCGCCAGGGCGACGCCCGCCTCTGCCGCCAACCGTGTTGCTCAAATTGAAGATCGGCCCGTTCGCGCAGAAGATCGCCAGATTGTCGTTGTAGCCGTACATAATCGGGCTTGCGGCGTCAATCGTCTTCGAGCGAAGCACGCTGCCTGTGACGCGCAACCGTTGTGGCGGCGCGATTGAAACTCCGGGCGTGAGTCCGAACGAGACAGCGAAATTGGCCGTGTCGTTCGAGGTGATCAGCAATCCGCCTCGCCGCACGAAGTCCTGCAAATTCTGCAAACCATCCCAACCAAGTCCGGGCCGCATGTCGTCGGTCGAATCAATCTTGCCGATGTTGGGCGTCAACTCGCTCGTCTTCCACGGCAACGGATTGCCGAACATCGGCATGCCGCTGACGATCTGTTGCGGGTTGCCGCGACCGACCGGCGCGAAGATGATCACGTCGTATTTCGCTCTGAGGTTCGCGTCTTTCGCCACGTCCTGCGTGCTGATGTAATCGTACGGGACTTTGTATTTGTCGAATTCCAACCGCCACCAGCCCTCGTCCTGCGTGCTCAGCCAGGTGTGCATCACCGCAACGCGCGCGGCTCTGATCGGATGCGTTTTGACCGAAGGCGCCGCGTCGGTCGCATAAACCTTCAAGCCAAGCTCACCCGCCGCGCGATGCAGATCGTTCTGATTGACGCCGCGAATGACGAACGAGCCGCGATTGAATTTCGTCCCGGCGGCTTCAAACGGTTCTTCGGCAGCGTCGAACTGCGCGGCTTTGAAACGATAGCGCAGCGTGACGAGCGCGTTGTCGGCGTTGTGATTGATGAGATAAACAGAGCCGCTGCCGTTCACGCCTCCTACAGCCTTCACTTCGCCATTCACTTTTTCCATCGCCGCATCGAGCGCTTTGACATCAACCACGCGCACAACCTGCACGTTACCCAATTCGCCGAACGTCCAGGCGGTGTCGTCGTAGATGTTGCGCTGCGGATCGTTCGGCGCCCAGTATTGATAATCGAGCATCATGTCGGCGATGCGGCTGTAGGGCTGATCCATTCGCACGATGTAACTGCCCGCCGGGAACGTGCGCGTGGTTGTCTCTTTTTTCTCCTGACCGCCGTTGCCGTCGCCATTGCCCGCAGCCCTGGTCTCTGCGGGAGCCGGGCGCGCGGGTTTCTTCTTCGCGGGCAGAGTGACGGTGAACGGCGCGGTCGCGCGGTGAACTTCGCAGCCCTGCATTTGCAACAGCCGCAGCAATTCGGCCTGTCCGCCCGGACGCGGATCGTCGCCCGGGAAAACATAAGCCGCCGGCCCTGCCGTCTTCGGCTTCAGGATCGAATTCTTGCTCTTCGTATAAAAATTCCGCAGGAAGTATTTGCCGTTGGTCGAAAAATGCGCGAGCGAAACGAGCAGCCCCGTCTGCTGATAATTGTTGTTGTTGCGCTGCGACCATCTGGCTTTCGGCAACGGCGGATTCTGTTTGTACCACGTGCGCGAATATTCCGATGGCGAAAGCGTGCGCTCGACCGTGTCGGCGCCGCCGTTGCCGAATGTTTCGTAAAGGCGGCTGATGCCGTTGTGAGACGCGGCGATGAACATCAGATAGCTCGGCGACCAGGTGTCGAACGTGCCGTGAGTGAAGACGCCGGGCATTCCGAATTTGTTCATCTCGCCGACGTTGTACCAGCCGATCAAATGCCATTCGTCGGCCAGTATCGGATCAATCCACGCGTTGTAGGGTTGATCGCCGACCGTGTTGTCGTAAAGGTACGGCACCGATTCGTGCAGGTCGTGCAACACCTGCGCCCGCCAATTCGTGAATGTGTTGAGCACGTTTCGCGTCAACTGCAACGACATCGCCATCGCATCGCGGTTGTTGTCGTGCGCGACGTAATGGCCCCAGTAAATCAGTCCCGGCCAGTTCTTTTCCGGATTGGCCAGATGCCATTTGTAAACGTCCACCTGCCGGTCGCGTCCGTCAACTTCGACAACCGGTGTGATCAGCGTGATCAGGTTGTCTCGAATTTGTTTGACGTACGGGCTTTCATCAACCGCCAGACGATAAGCCAGTTCCATCAACGCCGTCGGCGAACCTGTTTCGGGCGAATGAATCGTGCCGGTGATGTAATAGACCGGAACCGTGTCGGCGATGATCTTTTCAGCTTCGTCGTCATTCAAATTGATCGTTCGCGGGTCGGCCAGCTTAGCCAGCTTCGCGCGATTCTCTTCGATCTTCGCGATGTTGGCTTCGGAACTGACCGCGACGGCGATCATCTCGCGGCCCTCTTCGGTCTTGCCGATTGAATAGACTTTGACGCGCGGGCTTGAAGATTCGAGCATCCGCATGTAGCGATAAACTTCGTGCGAGTAAGGCAGAATGCCCGGCGCGCCCGACACGTCGCCGAGCACGGCTTTCGGCGTCGGGACTTTCGACGACGCGGGCAGGTAATCGGTGAGCGGCGAATTGAAGAAGGTCTCGGTCGTGTATTCGCGGATCTTCTTCGTGTACTCCTCGTCAATCGCCACTTTCGGATCGCGGCCCAGCTTTGTCTGGACGGCGGTTTGCGCGAAGGCGGCGGAAGTGGCAATGGCCAACGCGCACAGGTTCAGGATAAGAAAACGCACAAGCGAATTTGCTTTCATGATTGTCCTCGTTTGTTTTTGATGGTGTATTTTGCCGCATCAATACGATGAAGGAAGAGAGGATACGGAATAAACGGAAAGAACGGAACAGGCGGGAGCAGTTTTCGGTTTTTTTTCGTTTTTTCCGTTTCTTTGCCCTTTCCGTATTCCCTGTTTTTGTGCGCCGAAATCACTGCGGCGGCCGCGCGCGGTTATTCTTGTCTCCGGCGTAACCGGTGTATATGATGCCGAAACCAGGAAGCGGTACACAATTCATCACAGGAGACTCTCTATGAAACGACTGGCAGTACTGTCGGGGCTGTTGCTCGCGGGCGCGATCTCTCTGGCGGTCGCTCGACAACCGCAGCAGAGACCGGCTGCGCTCGAAATCCAGAAGGTAAAAGACAACCTGTTTATGATCACTGGCGGGGGCGGAAACACTGCGGCGTTCATTACGCAAAATGGCGTCGTCGTCGTGGACACGAAAGTCGCGAACAACGGGCCGGGTATTCTGGAGAAGATCAAATCGGTTACGCCCAAACCCGTGATTATGGTCATCAACACGCATACGCACAGCGATCACGTGGGCAGCAACAGCGCCTTCACCGGCGCGGTAGAGTTCATCGCCCACGAGAATTGCAAAGCGAGTATGGAGAAGATGACCGAGTTTCAGACCGAGGAAGGAAAGAAGTTCCTGCCATCGAAGACCTACAAGAACAAGCTCAGCTTGCTGAAGGGCGCCGATAAGGTTGACCTTTATTACTTCGGCCGCGGCCACACTGGTGGCGATACGTTTGTCGTCTTTCCGGCGCTGAAGATCATGCATGCCGGCGATCTGTTCCCCGGCAAGGGCGCGCCCATTATGGACACCAACACCGGCGGCAGCGGGCTGGAATATCCCAGGACTTTGATGAAGGCTGCGGCTGGCATCAAGGGCGTCGAGTCGGTCATCCCCGGCCACAGCACGCTGATGACCTGGAACGATTTCAAGGAGTATGGGGAGTTCGTGCGCGATCTGGTCGCTGCCGCTGAACAAGCCAGGAAAGCCGGTAAGACCGCTGACGAGGCGGCGGCAAACTTCAAGCTGCCCGAAAAGTACAAGGGCTACAACATGGGCCGATTGAAGGCTGATGTCACCACAATCTACTCTGAGCTGAAATAAACGCGGGCAAAATATGATTAGGCGTAACTGTCGAACATATGCGATATGTAATATGCAGCATTGCATATTACATATCGCATATGTAAAAGCGGCGCTGCTCTGCCTTGTTTTAGTCTTGTTGGCGGCGCCGGTTCTTGCCCATCCCGCGCCGTTCAGCTATCTCGATCTGCGTTTGAGCCAGGGCCAATTGGAAGGCTCGCTCGTAGTTCACGTCATTGATCTGGCGCACGATCTGGATGTGACGCCGGAGGCGGCGCTGTTCGATGTCACGCTGGCAGAATCGAAGCGAGAGGCCATCCTGAACCTCCTGCGATCACGCTTGCTGCTCGCGGCTGATGGCCAACCGCTCAACCCGGAATTGCTGCGCATCGAGCCTCTGCTTGACCGGCAGGCGCTGGCGCTGCATCTGCGTTTTCCCACGAACGCTTCGCCTGGCGTTCTCAGCATCCGGTGCTCGCTTTTTCCCTACGACCCGCAGCACCAGACCTTTCTGAACATTTACGAAAAAGACGCGCTCACTCATCAGGAGATATTCGACCGAGGCCACACGGCCTTCGATTACTTCACCGGCGGGCGGCAAGGCTTGCTGGCCGTCGTCAAAAAATTCATCCCCGCCGGCGCTTATCACATCTTCATCGGGCCTGATCACATCCTCTTCATCGTTGGTTTGTTGCTGCTGGGAGGAAGCCTGCTGCGGCTGCTGACCATCGTCACCTCGTTCACCATCGCCCACAGCATCACGTTGACGCTTGCCGCGCTGGACATCGCCAACCCTCCGGCGCGATTGATCGAGCCGGCCATTGCGCTGAGCATCGTTTACGTCGGCATAGATAACCTGATGATCGGCAAAGCGGGTTGTGATGTGCGCGCCTGGATCGCCTTCTTCTTCGGCCTCGTGCATGGATTCGGGTTTGCGGGCGTGCTCAGGGAATTCGGCCTGCCGCGTCAGGCGCTCACACTGTCGCTCTTCTCGTTCAATTTCGGCGTGGAGATCGGACAGGTTTGCATCGTCGTCGTCGTGGCTTCGCTGCTCGCGGCGCTACGCAGCCGCAACCAGACACTCGGCCAGCGAGTGGCGACCGTCGGCTCAGTGATCGTGATCCTGGCGGGAAGCTACTGGTTCATCCAGCGGGTCTTCTTTATAGAGTGATTTCCGAATGAATCAAAACAGCAATACCGAATTGGTAAATGACGTTCTGTCAGCGCCGCTTGCGCTGACAGTTCCCGACCTTGCCGAAGCCATTGATTTTTTCACTCGACGCCTGGGCTTTCGCGTAGACATGATCGTCCCGGCTGATGCGCCACAAACCGCCATCGTCTCCGGGCAGGGCGTGGCGCTGCGGCTTGAAGCCGGCGGCGCGCAGACGCCAGCGTCTGACTCTCCATTTGATCTTCCGACGGGCGCAGGATTCATCATCAGCCGGCTCGATACTGAGGCGTGGCATGCCGGACGGGCGGGCATGCAGTATCGCGATCTGATTCCGGGGCGGCTCGGCGGATGCGTCGTCGCCTCGCACATTCGCATCCCCGACGGCGGCGAGGTTCCGGATTACGCGCATTATCACAAGGCGATCTTTCAGATGATTTACTGCCGCAGCGGCTGGGCGCGCGTGGTTTACGAAGATCAGGGGCCGCCATTCACGCTTGAAGCTGGAGATTGCGTGCTGCAACCGCCGGAGATTCGCCACCGCGTGTTGGAATCCTCTCCCGGCCTTGAAGTCATCGAGATCGGTTGTCCGGCGGCGCACGAAACCTGGGCCGATCACGAAATGGAACTTCCAACGCGCGAGGTTTTGCCTGACCGGCTTTTCAGCGGCCAGCGTTTCGTTCGCCATCGCGCGCGCGAAGCTAGATGGGCGCCCTGGCGGCTTGATGGTTTTGAAGCGCGCGACACTGGCATCGCGGCGGCGACAAAAGGCCTGGCTGCGGCGCGCGTCGTGAAATCCGATTCGGCCATCACGGCTACGGCCAACGCTCACGCGGGCGAATTGTTGTTTCTGTTTATTCTGCAAGGCGAGCTTGGGATAGACGGCCCCGCGCAGGGAAATCATCAATTGCAGGCCGGCGACAGTTGCGTCATCCCTGCGGGCGTTGACTACACGCTGCGGGCCGGCGCGGGGCTTGAGATGCTTGAAGTCAGTTTGCCTGCGGATCAGTACTGCCGGCCGGCTTCGTAATCTTCTTTCTCGGTCGTGATGCGGCCATCGGCCAGGTCGTACCAACGTTTGAGTATTGCGTCGCTAAGTCACATCCGAAGGCGCCAGAGCGGTGATGCCTGGAAACCGCTTGAAATCATCTTTGTCGAAGGTGAGTAGGTGTGTGATGCCGTGAACATTCATCACCGAAACCGTTCGCGTGTCGTGGATGAGAACGCCTTGCACGGAATGAACCATGATCAGCCGCCGCCATTCCTGATGTGTCGCCAGGCTCTCGGTGAGAAGCTGACAGTATCGCTCAATCATCCTGGCTTTTCGTTCCGTCTCCACGGGAGAGAGGCCGTAACCGCCGCGCGCTGTGGCCGGGCGCGTGCAAACAGTCCAAAACTCGGCTAAAACCTGGGTCGTATAGTAAAACTCTTCGTTCCTGGCTCTGAGCTTCCGAAACGCATCAAGAATGAGCTGGCGGTCGGGGTCATTCTTCGGCACGAGCCGAAGAAAAACGTTCGTATCAACGAGGAAAGGCATTTATTCTTCAGGAAAGTAAATATCCTCGCGGGAAAAGTCGCGGGGAAGTGGTTGAACATCTTCGGCCATTGATTCCATCGCGGTTATAAACTCGTCAACGGTCGTTGGTTGCGGCGCAGATTGTACGCCGCTGGCGACTCCGAGTAAGCGCGCCAGATACTCGTTCACGCTGAGGCCTCTGGCTGCGGCCTGCGTGATAAGAGCTTGCGCAATCTCCGGCGCGATTTGTTCGGTAAGCGCAGCATTCATAGATTTCACCTCTGGTTTCATCCGTCTTCAGGATAACCTGCCATCACGTTACACATTTTGGCCTCGCTCAACGCCAGTGCTATTATCTGGCCGTTATGATTCCTGAAGCAACTCCACCTATGAAAACTCTTTACGATCCGATCGAGCCCTACCGGCAAGGGATGCTGAAAGTATCCGAAATCCATGACATTTATTACGAGC
>WBZR01001539.1_pt1 | contig 28176 bp, 23 predicted proteins | sample 5204231 | NCBI WGS metagenome assembly WBZR01 (sample SAMN12412403, study PRJNA552823) | activated sludge metagenome | isolation source: activated sludge from anammox sidestream of wastewater treatment plant... | place: USA: Virginia | collected 2017-08
ACAGTGTTCCCGGGGCCTCCCGAAAAGGGTTGCCCCAAGACCCGCGGCCGTGGCGGAATTGGCAGACGCGCTAGGTTCAGGTCCTAGTGATCGCAAGATCGTGGAGGTTCGACTCCTCTCGGCCGCAGTGTTGAGTTTGTTCGGGCCTGACGGCCGATCTGGGGGGCGGCCGCCGCGCACTTCATCCGCCGAATAGCGCGTCGAAGAAGTCTTCAAACGCCTCATCGATATCGTCACCGTCGTCCGCGTCTTCGAGGTCCTCGTCAAGATCTTCCGCTGCTTCCGCAAAATCCTCCGCGCCGTCGGAGATGCCCGAGAGGAAATCCGCCAGGAATTGGGCGGGCCCGGCTCCGCAGCCAATCGGCCCCATTGCCGTGAGGAGCGCCAGCGCCGTCAAGCAGCTCAGTAACCCCGGTTTCTTCTTCACTCTTCGACTCCCTGATCCGCCCGCAAATCCCTTCTTAACCATCGTGAGTAATGCCGAGCTTTTCCGCCTGTTCGCGCAGTTGACGCAGCGCCCGATGGCATATCATGTGGATCGACCCAATGGACCGGTGGAGTCGACTCGCGACTTCCGAAACCGGCAGCCCTTCAATAAATCGCATCTGAATGACTTCGCGGTAGTGATCCGGCAAGGTCGCCACGCAGGCTGCCAGGACGCCGAGGGCCTCATCCTTTCGGACAATCTGGCTCGGCGTCGTGCCGCCCGCGGTAATGCGCGTGAGCAGGTCAATGTAGGTCGTCTGGCCCGACGACGCCGCGGCCTGTTTGACCTCGCGTCGCACATCCCGCCGCTCCGCCCGCAAAGCGCGATGCTCGTCGATCAATTTGCGGTCTAAAATGGCGTACATCCACCGTAGAAACGAATCCGGCCCCTGGTATTCGAACTGGCCGATCGCGCGAAACGTCTCCAGATAGACTTGTTGAAGCAGATCCTCCGGTTCGAGTTTCGATCGCATGACCGGGTCCATCTGCCGCAGAAGTCTAGCTCTAAGCCGAGGATGGTAGAGCACGAGGAGCCGCCGGACGGCCTGCTCGTCGCCTCCGCGAGCGTCCTTGATGAGAATCTGCGTCTCTGTTGAATCCGGCACGATCGGCTATCCCCGGGCTTTTTGCGGCGTAACTGACGAAAACTTTGTTGGAATCATGAGCGAGCTTACCCCAATACCGTACTAGTCTAACGGCAAATCGCCTCTTTGGGAGGCGATTGGAATATGCGTCCGAGATTGTAATAGTCACATAACCTGTTTGTGGTAATCTAGATAAGGGCGGAATGTCACCCTCAGCCGGCCGGGTGCTTCAAGGCCGACGCTATGCTGCCAGGCAGGGGTTTTCGCCTTGCAGTTCCTTTGGAAAATCGACGGAGGCAACGAATGGGACGTCCTGGCAGGCCTGCACACCGTGCGGTCCTGAGTCCATGACCCCCTCCTGATGACCCGATCGGACTCCAATCAGAATGAATCATTCGCGGAAGATCCCCGCGAGGTGCGAATTGGCGAATTGATCAATGAGTTCTTTGATCGGCGTCAAAACGGAGAGTCCCTGTCCGAAGAGGCATTTCTGGCGGCCAATTCCGAGTATGCGAGGGAATTGCGCGAGCACCTGGGCGGGTTGGACCTCATCAAGGACCTCGGTTCCTCAGGCAGCGATGTCACGCGTGAGGCCCCGGTTCGGCACGGCAACGGCAGCTCGGCCGTGGACCCGTTGGCTCCGGCATCCGCTCCGCCTCCCGAGATCCACGGCTATCAAATCCTCAAGCAGATCGGTCGCGGGGGCATGGGAGTCGTCTTCAAGGCGATCCAGCTCTCCACCAAGCGCGTCGTCGCGCTGAAGCTCCTTTTGGAAGGCCCGCTGGCGTCGGAATCCGCTCGCAAGCGATTCGAGCGCGAGATTGCCCTGGCGGCGCAGCTCCGACATCCCGGCATCATTCCGATATACGACAGCGGCGAGGCCGACGGCCGCATGTATTATGCGATGGAGCACGTCTTTGGTCTGGCGCTGGGCGATCACGCGCGCGCTCACAACCTGGACATCAAGTCCAGAATCGACTTGTTCGTGAGAATCTGCGAGCCGATCAGTCACGCCCACATGCGTGGCGTGATCCACCGCGACCTGAAACCGTCAAACATTCTCATCGACGGAGGCGGAGACCCGCACGTCCTGGACTTCGGACTGGCCAAGGCCGGATCGCTCGAAGAAAACGTGAATACCTCGATCACCGCGCAGATCGTCGGTACGCCCGCCTACATGTCGCCGGAACAGGCGTCCGGCGACCCCACGGGCATCGACATCCGCGTTGATGTCTATGCCCTCGGCGTGATGCTCTTCGAACTGCTCACCGGGCAGATGCCATACGATACGAACGGCCCCATCGGCAAGGTACTGCACAACATCGCCCATAGCGAGCCCATATCTCCTTCAAAACTAAACCCAAAGATCGACCCGGATTTGTCAACAATCATCGTGAAGGCCCTGAGCAAGCGCAAGGAAGATCGCTACCAATCGGTCGAGTCGCTGGCCGGAGACCTTAAGCGATTCCTCGCGGGAGAGCCGATTACCGCGAAACCGGTCAGCAGCATCTACCTGCTCAAGAAGATCATCTTTCGGCACAAGCTCGTATCCGCCGTCGGCGCGGCCGCCATCTTCTTTGCAGCCTCTATTTTTGCGGTCGTTGGATATTTCTCCCGTCAACTCGAGACCAAAGCGGTGATTCTTGAACAGACCGTACAGAGTGCCCGACGCTCTGAAGAAAAGCTGGCGGTCATGGAGGAAGAGGACAAGCAAAAAGAGGAGAAACGTCTGAAGGCCAAGGCGGCATATGAATCCGCACTGCGAAGGCTCGAACCCGATGCCGCGAGGGCGATCGACTCTTTGGCCAATACCGTTGCGTCCAGCGAGGATGCGCCGATCATCGGATTGAAACTGATCGCCGAAATGGCCGGACTCGCCATGGAGAATGTGAAAGTGGACAGCCCGGAGAAGGCAAGCACGGTCGATACGAGTGCTCCGCTGTTCAGCAAGCGACCCGATTATGTCCCCCCCCCAGCGAAGTCGAAGGAGGACAAGGAAATTCTGGGCGCCTCTCTGCTTCGCGAACTCTCGAAGTTAGTCATGATGCCGGCCGCACCTGAGGCCGCGCCGGCTTCGACTCAACCCGCGGCAAGCCAGCCGACCACGGATGTGGCCGAAGCGCCGGCCGACCAAATCAGCACTTCATCACCGTCGCCGGCAGATCCTGATCAGCCGTCCTGAGCAGGGAGCAGAGCGCTTGAGCCTCCCCGGCAAGCTCCATCATCGCCGATTCACCCGGCGACCCGGGATCGTAACCGACCACGTATTCGGGCAGCACTTCCCAGCTTCTCGCCGGGGGCTGGCGCTCCAACCACGGCCCCAACTGCCGGCCGAGCAGCGCTCGCCAGGCTTCTTCGTCCTCGACGATGATGAGGCCGTTGGTTCCCGTGGAGCGCCCCCAGGCGCCCGTGATCGTCTTACGGGCCGGCAATTCCGCCGTTGCCGCGAGCCAGTCTTCGGCCGTGATGACGGCAGTACCCAGGGCATGTCGCAGCGGCGCCACAATGACGGACCAGCGATGGGTCTTGCGGCGATGTTCGAATCCCGTTTCGCACAAGTATTGCAACAGGTAAAGCGGCCCCTCGCGGCGATAGGCCCACTCGACGCGTCGTGAGTGACCGACTTCAAAGAGGGTCAGGCCGGCCAGGCGTGCCCGAAGTTCCGGGCCCAACTGCTCGTCGAGCGTCCAGCCAAATCGCCGGGCCTGGGCGGCGCGCGAAGAGCGCTCATGGTGACGCAGCAAAACGATCGACGACGCAGCGACACCGGCCAGTGCCGTACCTGCGACGAAAACGCCGAGACTCATCGACGACTCCTTTGGCCGCCTCGATCCTGCCCCAAGCAGCGCTTAGGGCTCATCGGGTTCCGCCGGAAGCGGGGTCGGGTAGCGGTTGATCATGCTGACACCGTATGACGGCGCAGGCTGACGAAGGGAAGCAATCCAACGCTCGATGCGCTTGTAATTCGGCGCCGCCCGCGATTGGAATAGGGGCTTGAGCTCAACCGCCCCGGGATGTCGCATCGATTCTTTGACTTCCTTCGCCGGCAGCATGTAGGTCAGTAGCAGCGAATTATCCGGCTGCGTTCGATTGATGACCGACATGCCGTCATATTGAAGCTCGCTCAACAAAACAAAATTCGCGTAAACCTTCTCATTGGGTCTTTTGGGGTCCTTATAGAGGCCGAACCGGGTGCTCTCGTCGTAACTCATATTGTGGCAACCGCTGGTCGCGCAGCCCCGCAGGACCGTCGGAAGAATTCGCCTGCGAAATTCCAGGAAGACCTCGGGGTCCGATTCGATCTTCACCCGGTCGATGAAGGCGTCGCCCTTATACTTGGCGATGTAGTGGAGTTTCTGAGGGGGCGTGAGTTTTCGGAATTCCCGACGACTCGGCTCGCCCAGAAAATCCTTGTGGCCCTCCATTTCGAGCAGGAAGTCATCCACGGTCTTCCTGGGGATCTTGACCGTCACCCGATCGGGCGTGTCCGTTGCTGCAAGGCGAAATGCCCGCAACTCCAGGAAGCGGATTCGGTTGATCTCCTCGGGCGTCAACTTCCGCATGATCACCGGACCCGAAGGCACGACTTCGTGGTCGCGATCGTCATGGGGTCCCCCGCCGCTCGTGTCCGGCGGGTCATCCGGCGGCTCGGGTTGGTAAACCGCCTGAGGATCGGCCATCGGCGGGCCCGCGCCGGCGAAGACGCATACGATTGCGACCATCAAACCGGCAGCCAGTATTTTCTGATACGTCATGGATTACTCACCTGGTCCAATTCGATTTAATCGGTGCTGACAAGCCCTGCGAGTCGTCGCCCGCTTGATGTGAGACTCTGATGCTCATAACCTTCGCGTAGTTTAGCCCACGCCGCTGGAACGGCCAACCCGTCCTCGTTCGCCCGACGGTCGCTCGACATCATGAAAAAACCCGCGAAAAGACCATCAGCCAAGGGCTCCAGGCGGCCGGCGAAAACGAACCGATCGGGGTTTGCGGAATTGGTCGGTCGTAAGGTGATCCTGGATACAGCCGGCCCCATCACTTTCCTCGGCACCCTCGTCGAGTTGCGCCCGGACGGCCTTTGGCTTGAAGAAGCCGACATCCGCGATCGCAACGAGGGCCACGTGAGCAAGGAGCGGTACGCCTGCGAGGCAAAGCTCAGCGGCATTCGCGCGAATCGACAGCGCATCTTCGTGGCGATGAGCGTCGTGATCAGCGCGTCGGCGCTCGATGACGTGGTGGTGGACTTCCCCGGCGATACCTTATGAGTTCCGGTATCCGGCCTATGGCGCGTTGAGCAGCACATCCACCATTGCGTCGATGTCTTCCGTCCCCATGACCCCGTTGCCGGAAAAATCACCGTGCGCCAGGTGGGTCGGATTCGTCGATGACGACTTTACCGCATCCGTGAATATCTGAAGATCAGCGCCGTCGACGACTGAATTCACATTCATGTCGCCGTCCGGCGCTTCGCAGGCGTCGGCCGTGCCGTTCATATTGCCATCGGCGCAGGTCGTACCTTGCCCCTTCCAGGTATGGCCGAATCCCTCGCACAGGGACTGAGAGGTCACGGTGCATCCGCCGCTGGTGAGGCAGCAGGCGCCCTGAGGCTGCGGACAAGATACCTGCCCGCACGTCGAACCGGTCCCCTGATAGACGCCACTCTGCGCCGCGCACTGCGCCGGCGTGAGGGTTGGTGAACAGGTGCCATTCGGGAGACAGCAGGCCCCCGTGGGACATTGATTCGCCGATGGCCCCACACAAGTCGTACCCGGACCCTGCGGAACGCCGCCAAAGCCCTGGCACGAGACTGGATCGAGCATGAAACAGAAGCCGGACATGGCATTGCAACAGGCCTCGGCCGGCTGCGGGCAGGTGACACCGCTACAGAGTGTATCGTTGCCCTGATAAACGCCGCTCATGTTCACGCATGCATTCGAGGTCAGGCCGTCCTGACAAGTGCCGTTTGATTTGCAGCAGGCACCGACGAGCACCGGGCAGTTCGCCTCCGAACACAATGTATCATCACCTTCGTATAACCCCCCGCTATTGGCGCAATCTTCCTCGGACACGTCGGGCACGCAGGCTCCTGAAGGCACGCAACATGCCCCCGTGCCCTGCTCGCAATTGACAACCGCGCGGATCATGAAGTCTCCGCTGACGCCGAGGGAGCAAGCGCTGACCCAGCCAAGCCCGATCGCCTGAATCGCATTCTTGCCCGGTTGACAGCCATTCGAATCGGTTACCACACTGGGACCGTTGAATGGGCTGGGGTTGGATCCGAACTTCAGCGCAACAATGAAGACTTCGCCCTGGCTGACGGGCACGTCAAGCGGGATGGTGTTCAACTCATCGAGATACCGAAACTCATTCAGGACGCCGTCGGTCATGACCGGCCCTTCCAGGAAGGCATGGATGATCGGTCCCGGATTGGGAAAAGTGCCCTGACTGTAAATGGTGATGTTGTCCTCCAGCGTAGGAAGCGCGCCGCCCACGAAGGATCGCCAAAAGACCTGAACGGCGACGATCCTCCCGGCGCAGGGCGAAGTGAGCCACACGGCCGCTGTCTCGCCTTCGTCAAACCCCGCCTGAATCGCCGCGGTCGAACCGTCCACGACGGAGTCGTTCTTGACGACCGTCTCCTGCGCGGAGGCGGAATCAATCAGCGAAAACATCGCAACGGTCGCCAGGCTGACCGCCCGCCAGCATCCGAGGAACGTACCCGTGGATCGTCTGCAATTCATCATTTGCTCCCTTAGCTCCAGCTCGATCGAAGGCTTTGCCCTCGAATCGGGAAGCGCGGCGGCCCTCCGTGCATCTTCTCATTGTTTCATGCACCAATTGGCTAATCAATAGTTTGAGAGGGATTCGCAGGGAAATATCTGTTCGCCCCCCCTTGTGCCCGACATTCCCTCAAAGAATGCCGGCGCTAAACGGGTCCTCGTCAGTCGGAGGTCGTCGATTCGCCCCCCGCTCGACGGGTTCAATGGGCCGGCCGCCGCAAACCGCGTTTGCATCAGCCTTTTGTCGTCCCCCAGGACGATCGTGCCTCTTATCCTGCGCGGGTCGGGTCACCCGCTGGCTGCCTGATTGTGCCTCGGCGTCGGCGCCGGCGCCGGCCCGGCGCATTTGCATGGACTCGCTGATTCCGGCGACAAACTCGTCAAAGCCCGGCTCGCGCAGATCGTCGAAATCCACCTCGCGAGATTCGTAACCCGGCTCCTCGGCCGCCTCACACTCTCGCTCATAGGCCTCGATGACCTCTCGCTGAATCTGCTCGCGCCCTGCCGCGTTGATCGGGTGGGCCACGTCGGCGTGCAGCTTGATCCGCCCTTCCTCGTCGCGCGGAGCGCGATTGGGATCGAGTCTTGCGCCGCATTCGTTACAGAACTTTGCCCGGAGGTGGTTTTTTCCGCTGCATTTGGGACAGCGATCGGAGAGCTTGCGGGAGGGCATCGCGACAAACGGGCCGCTGGCGCCGTCAATCACCTTCAAATCGCGGATTACGAAACATCCTTCGAGGGTGACGCTGCAAAACGCCCGAAGCCGTTCCTCGTTGCTCCCGACCAACTTGACGCGGATTTCGGTGATTGTCATTCGCCAGGCTCCCGACCGTCACGAAGTACATCATGGATGTCCGTCTGGCTACCTACGCTCGCTCTGTAGTCTACCCTATTCCGTCGCCGGCATCCACTCGCGGACTCGCCACGGTTGCTGCGATCTGAATGCGAACGCCGCCTGACACGCGATTCAACGCCGCCTCACGCCACGCTTCGGCTTCGGCGAGCGTATCAAAGAGCCCAAAGAGGCAGCTCCCGCTCCCGGTCATCCTGACGTGACACCCACCCAGCCCGTCAAGCCTGGCGTGAAGCGCCCCCAGGCGTGGCTCGCAGTCAAAAGCCGCGTACTCCAGGTCGTTGAATAATGCGGAGGCTACCTCGTGCGCGTCCATCGCCCCGTTTACCTCACTCAGCGCGACGGATGACTGGCTTGGAGGGACCTCCGTGGTGTGCCCATCGCGACGGGCCGCGTGGCGTTGGTATACCGCCGCTGTCGCAACACCGAACGGCGGAATAATCACGGCAGCCCACATCTTCTTCATGGCTGGGCCCGGCTCCACGCGCTCGCCTCGACCGCGAATGATCACGCTCGAACCGTGAAAGAACAGTGCGATGTCCGAGCCGATTTCCGATCCGAGGGCGGCCAGACGCTCGATGGTCCAGTTAAGGTTCCACAAGTCATTCAGGCAGGCTAGTGCCGTCGCCGCGTCACTGCTGCCGCCGCCGAGCCCTCCCCCGGGCGGGATGCGCTTCTCCAGCACGATTCGCGCGCCGCCGCGATGACCTGCCGCGTTGCGCAGTTTGTTGGCAGCGAGGAAAACGAGATTCGTCGCATCTGCCGGGACGCCCGTTGAGTCACCTTTCATTTCCAGTTGCAGCTCGTCTGAGTCGCTGACGGTTACGGTGTCTCCCCAATCCAGTTTGACGACCCACGAGACAAGCTCGTGAAAGCCGTCGGGGCGGCGGCCGAGAATGCCCAATGTGAGATTGAGCTTGGCTGGGGCGGGCAGTGAAATGGTGCGCGTGGATGACATGCCGCGGATTGTAATTGTCGGATGGCGACGAGGCGCGTCTATTCAGAAATCGAAGTGATCACTTGCTGCCGGTCAGCAGATTGACCAGCGCGGCGATGTCGTGTCCGTCCACCACGCCGGATTCGTCGATGTCCGCCGCGAGTGTGGCCTCCGGCGCTTCCTGCCGGCCGAGGATGACATCAACGAGTGCCTGCACATCGGCCTCATCGACAGTTCCATCGAGACTCACGTCGCCCGGCAGGCGATCGGGCTGCACCAACGCCGCCTCGCAGGAAAAGTCAGTTGGCTCCGACTGGAGGCAGGGATCGCCGATCGTCGGTCCAATCACCTGAACCACGTAGGGATCACGATGCGGCGAGCGGAACAAGTGAATCGCCGCGGCCCCTTCGCAGGTCGGCGGCGCCTGGACATCAAATCGGAAGTTGTAAAGAGTGCCGAATCGGATGGCGTTGGCATTGGGCACTTCGGCGAATGGATAGGTCTCCCACCGGATCTCGGAATCGGTCCAGCTATACATCCACGAGAACGGCAGGTACGGCTCTCCGCTGTGATACCTGATGCTGCGTCGTCCGGCCCAACTCGGCGTAACGCCGCCGGGCAGACTCACGGAAAATGCGCCGCACGCCTGATGCGAGTTCAAATTCTCGACGGCGTACTCGTATCGCCAGGTGCAATTACCCCGATACGTCGCTTTCGAGGCGACCCAGAAGTATCCGAAGTAGCCGGGGCCGCCGTCGTTCTCTATGACCACCTGCTGAATCTGCACCGTGGGATCGTTCGCCTTCCATGCGAAGACGGCGGGCTCCTCTCGCACGGTGCTCCCGGCCGGCGTCAACTTATACCCCAGCGGTTCGCTTGTGACTGTCACGCGACGCCACGACGCGTTATTCGCGGCGTTGTTGAAGATCGACTCGTGCGCGGAGATGTAGAACGCCTCCAGGAAATAAAGCGCCCCCGGGTTTTGAATCGGGTCGAGGTCGCGGTTTTTCACCTGAATTCGCCGCCCGATGATCGGCTGAATCGCCGGCGCCGCGAATGGATACGGAAACTCGCCGCTCGAGGGATTGACCTGCGACCGCGGCCCCAGGAGACCCTGAGCGCCGTTGAGGGTCGCCTCGTAGGTGTCAGAGCAGCCCGGCCCAAGCGTCTGCCCGTCGGTCGGCTGGCAGGTGCCGCATCCCGGCAATTCGTCGTTGAGGGTGGCGAAGCCGTGCTTGAGCCATGCCATACCGATCTGCTCGAACCGGCCTGCTTTGAGACGGTAGATGTTCTGAGCGATGACCGGGTGGTCGGGGGTGTTGGAGAACCACGCGGCCTCCATGTCACCGATGTTGCACGAGGTCGTCGCGAAGGAGAAGGCGGTGATTCGGCCGAGCGGTCCGTAGCGGTTGATGTTGTTGAGGATGGCGATTTCGCCGACGATGATATCCGGGCCCGTTGCCAATACGGGGGCGGAACCCGTGACGATGACTCCGGCAAGCAATGCCGCGAATGCGAATTTCCGCCCCAAACCCATGCGCTGGCTCCCCTCGGCTCTTCGCTGAAACGACAAGGGTCGGTGATGCGACCAGGTGCGGGGTCGGTCGCCCGAATCGTCTGCTTCAGTATAATCCCCCGGGCCGCCCGAATCCACCGGACGGCCGCGGTTATTGGGCGTGTGGCGGAATGGCAGACGCTGGGGATTTAAAATCCCTTGTCCGTAAGGACGTGTGGGTTCGAGTCCCACCTCGCCCATCAATTGGCATTTTTTTTTCGGGAGCATCGCTGGGGTTTGCTGGTGCGATGCGCCCCGGTTGCGTCAGCGCGGGGCGAGGTCGTCGGTGAGCCAGGCGACTGACGATTGCTCCACTTGGTTAAATCGCTCGGCGATCCAGCCGAGCATTGAGCGTTCAAGCCGCCGTTGGAAACTGCTTTCGAGTCGCTTGACCTGGAAGCGGCCCGATCGTTGATAGTCGAGGCCGCGATTGAGGCCAGCGGCGCAGCAGAAACGCTACGACCGAACGAAATCCGCTCTAATTCGGATTCCTGAAGAACATTGCCGTCCACCAGCTTGTGTCTCCGCTCTTGCGCACGCCGATGCCGCAGTGCGTCCAGGGTGGCATCGTTTGTGCGCCGGTGACGGGCATCGGCGCGTCGATCTGGGTGTGATGGCCGGGCGAGCCGACCCAGGCGTCGGTCGCGGTCTGGCCGGTGGCGCTGCCGTCGGTGGTCATGTAGAGGTTTTCGCCGACGAATGGATTACCGCTGGTGGGGTCGATGGAGCCCTGCGGGTCGTGCATGATGCCGGCGTTAAGGGCGCGGGTGGCGGGATCGGTGCCGGTCGACGGGTTTACGTGGGCGAAGAAGTTGCCGTTCTGCATGGCCAGACTGTGCTGGAAGGCGGTCTGAGCGCCGACGGCGTGCCAGGTGAGGGCGGCGAGGCCCTTGCCGGCGCGATGGGCGTTGATGGCGGTGAGGGCATCCATGGCGAGCTGCATTTCGGCGGCCGACATTGTGGTGGTGCCGCCGGTGGTTCCGCCGGTTGTCTGACAATTCCCCATACCCATGGTGAAACAGCAGGTCAGCAGGACGAACGCGAATTTAGCAGAGATTTTTTTCATGGGCGGACTCCTTTCGAAATTGGGGCGAGTGCTCTGTGCATGATACAGGGCTCGGGCGGTGGTTCCAGCGGGTGCGATTGAGAGGGCCGGGAGCGTGTGACGAGGTGAGATTTGCAAGGTGACAATAGGCGAAGAAAATTCTGGCGGACGCTTGCAAGCGCTGTGGCGGGCATGTGTTGGGGCGCTTCGCGTTTTGGGTGGTTTTTTGGTGGAGAAGACCCGAGACCTGTGGCCTGGGGCCTGAGGCGCGGCGGGGCAACGGGTCCATGGTGAATGCAAAGGCGGTGACACATGGCGATGTCGGAGCGGCTGGTGGGCCATCGCCAAACGGCAAGCCGCCTCGGGGCACGCGCGGGAGGGTGCAAAGGGGCGCGCCGCGGCGCGTTTTCCAAGGTGACATATGGTGACACACGCGATTTTTTTGGTTTGCAAGTCTTGTGGCGGGCATGTGTTGGGGCATGTCGCGTTTTAGGTGGTTTTTGGGTGAAAATGGCATGAGCCTGCGGCATGGGGCCCAGAGGCGCGGTGGGGCCGAGGCGTCGTGGGGTCAACTGGGAGCGGGGGTTTTGGTTTTGCACGATGCACGGCCTCGCGGATGCATAGTCAAATTGATCTCCATTTGAGCATTCTTGCTCCGCGCTCGCGCGGGGAACGATGATCGCGCGTGCCGGGATGCAACCCCGATGGGGTTGGTTTATTCGAGGGGGCTCATTAACAGGGGCGGTGCCCCTGCCTACTTAATGTCGGCCCTTCAGGCCGAAAGGCGGGTGCAGAGAACCCTGCCGAACGGGACACGACGGTGTCGCCTGAGTAGTGCGATAATGAACAGCAGCGTGAGCGTGGTGGGCTCGGGGACCGGCGTGCCCCAGAACTGCCAATTGATGTTGGCGTCGAACCGCGTTCCGGGGCCGCAGTCGCATGGAGGAGTGTAAGGCTCTCTCGAGATGTTGTTGACCACGAGGCGAATGAATTCCAAGTTGCTTCCGATCAGGTCAGGCGCTCCGCGCAGTCGAGATGACTCTGCGTCGCCTCCGATATTGCCTCCACCACAATCCTCCACATAGAGGTATTCCAGGAGAAGTTCGTCTTGACCGTCGGTTAACAGGCTTGCGAAATCCTTGAAATACTGTGTGTTAGTCGGCGTGAAATCGTAGGTTCCGGAGTCTCCGGCAGCCCAATACTGTTGGCCTACTCCAAGCTGAAGCACCTGAGTGAAGTCTTCTGAGTCGTGTTCGAGGAAAAGACTCACCCTCGTCGGATTCGGACAAATTGAATCTGTGGTTCCGATGAAACCGACCAAGTTGTAATCGACAAGTAGTTGGCTAGCGAATGCACGCGTCGGAATTAGTGCGAGGCAGAGACCGCTCAAGAGGACGGCTGAGGTGGACTTAGTCGACATTCCGTGGAATATCTCCAACTAACAAGGCTCGACGATGAGATGATTGACTCTTCGTCCATTGAATATCGGAGTCGGTGCGACTGTCGCATTAGTCTGTCAGTCCATATTGGGTAAGAAGGGGACGTCCTCATGTTTCTCCGATTGTTTCCCCGTTGTTTTCAATTGCTCCCTGAATTCGACCCCGATGGGGTCGTTTTTTGTCGAGGGAGCTTGTTAACAGGGGCGGTGCCCCTGCCTACTTAATGTCGGCCCTTCGGGCCGAAAGGCGGGGACCATGAATTGGGAACTAACGTGTGCTAGTAACAAAGAGCTGGCGGGTACAAGAAACTATAACGGTTCCCAAATTAATGAATGATTCACGGTTGGATCGACGGCGGGCAAACCCGCCGGCTAAATGGGTTTGCTACATCGCTTTGTCACTTTGGAACCGCTCTAATCGTCGGCGAGGTAGGCGAGGGCGCGGTCTTCGTCGCCGTCCATGACGACGCGGACGCTGCGGCCGCCGGTGACGGCGGCGATGTCGATGACGCGGACGATGTCCTCCATGTCCTTCGCCTCGGGGAGCAGGTCGAGCAGGATGCTGGGTGAGTCCTGAAGAAACGTCTCGTTGAAGCGGTTGCGGCGGTCGTTGGGATAGAGCGGCAGGTAGGCGATGTTCGCCTCGACGAGGTCCTGGAAGAAGTGGGTGCCGTAGGAGACCTCGGGCACGTAGCCGTCGCGCTCGTAGGCGACTTCGATGAGCATCTTTGACTTGTTGATGTCGGCGTAGGTGACCGGGACGCCGAGGCGGATGTCGTTGCTGCCCCACCTGCCCGGCCCCATTAGGATGAAGTTACGCGAGGCGAGGGCGTCGTTGACCCGACCGACGACGCGGGCGACGGCAGACCTCTGATTTCGCGAGGGCAAGGCGTCGTAGGCGCGGCCCTCGACGAAGACGATGAATTCCACATTATCGACGACGCGCGAGCGGACGAATTTGTTGGCGGTGAAGATGGTGCGCTCATCGGGGACGTCCTGCGGGATGGTGATGTTTTCGAAGACCTTTCCCTGACTGAGCGTGCGGCACTGGAGGAGATAGAGCTTTTCGCCGTCGTGGGCGAACTCGACATCGACCGGGACGCCGTAGGCGCTCTCCAGCCTGCGCAGGATGTTCTTCATCTGGGCCGGGAGGCTGCCTTCGGCCATCAGCTTGTCGAAGGTGATGCAAAGCTGCGAGGCCTCGGCATCGATGAAGGTGCCGGTCGGCGGGGCCAGCATGCCTTCGTTACTCACGGAAACGATTCGGTCGAGGAGCGGGTAGTCCGCGGCTTGCTGAAAGGCCTGGGCGAGGGTGATCGACTCCAGACGGTTCTTGTCCATGTTAATGACGTCGAGGGTCTTCTGGGCGTGGGCCTTGATTTCGGGGACGCTGGACTCATGACGAAGGGTCGGCATGCCCAGGGCGACCATGCGCGGGAAGTCGGCCCCTACGCGGTCGACGGCCTTTGTGCCGAGGCCGGCGACGATGCGCATGAGGCCGTCCTCCTTCTTGATGCGCGGGCTCCAGCGATATTCGTTTCGGCTGAAGGCGACGCCGGCGAAGGCGGGCGCGAAGTAGGGGCCGAAGCGGGAGCCGACGACGCGCTGGATCAGGACGGCCATGTCTTCGTCGTAGTCGAGCAGGTCGTGTGCGCGACGATAGAGTAGCGGGTCGGGGCCGAGAGCGCTGGCGAAGACTTCGGCGATGGCGCCGAGGAGTGCCTTGAGGCGCTTTTCAATGGTCCCGCGATTAGGAACGAAGATGCTCGCGTACTTGCCGCTGAAGGCGGTGCCGAAGCGATCTTCCAGGAGGCTGCTCGAACGCACGATGACCGGGGCGTCGCCGAGCTTTTGCAGGACGGTGCGCAGACGCTCGACGATGCCGGAGGGGAACTCGGCGTTGCGGAAGACCGATTTGATCAGGGGGTATTCCTTGCGAATCTCCTCGGGCGACTTGTACTTTTGATTCTGGTATTCGCCGAGGCGGTTGAAGGCGATGAAGTCCTCGATGACGTCGGATCGCAGGCAGTGCGACTCTGGGATGGCGATCGGCGCTGCCGCGCTTTCGACCGGCGTTGAGAGTCGCGGCATTTCGCGGGCGGGCGTGGCGGGATCGAGGAGCGGTCTGCTCCCCTGGCCACCGACGATGCGGTAGGCGAGGAACATGCCTGAGGCCTTTCCGCCGATGCGGCCCATTCCGGATTCGGCGCCGATGATGCGCGAGACGATGTCCTCGAAGTCTCTGATTCGCAGGTATTGCTTGGCGATGGCGATGAACTCGAGCTGATCGCTGATGAGGTGGCGGATGAGCCCGACGCGGACGCCCATTGCCTCGTCGGGCGAGAGCTGTGTTTCGCCTTCGGGCAGGGAGCAGAATCGCCGGACTGTCTCCGAGAGCAATCGAAATGAGACGGAGCCGAGGGAGACGATGGCGCGGAGCTTGTCGGCCTCTTCTCTTTTGAGGGCGAGATTGACGATCTCGTCGATTTCATGGGGTGTGAAATGTCGGCCGGCGTTTTCGCGGGTGCATTGATTGACGTAGTCGCGTTCGCGCTGATCGCCGCGCGGGGCCTCGGCGACGTTGGGATTGCCGGAATTCTGCTCAACATTTCCGGCGGCCTCGCGGGCTTCGTCGTAGATACGCTCGATGGAGATTGCCCCCCGCTCGTGTAACTCGATGAGCAATTGGCGCAGGATGCGATCGACGAGATGCGGGTAAAGCGTCAGATACTCGTCGAGGCGGTCGGCCGATCCGCCGCTTTTTTGCTGGGCTCCATCCGACGTCATTAAAGTGCGACTCCTCCCGATTTCGGGGCGACCGCCATTCTACGATGTGTTGTGCACGATGCACCGTCCGGGCATGTGCGAAAAGGTCGCCTGTTGGACGATTTCCGTGACTGTCTCTAACATCTTGCGGGAGCAAACTTTAGAAAGACCGGCCAAGAACGCGGGGTTCTGAGGAATCCGTGCGTTGCAAGCCAGCCGATACATGTTTACACTGACGGGTCTTGCTGAGTTGGTTGAGTCGCTGGCGTACCACCCTCATCGAGACGAGGACCAGAATCGGGAAGGAGAGCTTCCGGCACACATGATTAAAGTTCGACCCCGCCCCAACGAGCCCGTTCAGCAGTTGATGCGCCGACTCAAGAAGTTGTGCGAGCGCGAAGGCGTATTGCGCGAGATGAAGCGAACGGCCTACTACGAGAAGCCCTCCGATCGCAAGCGCCGGAGCATGCGAAAGTCCAAGCGACGCGTCGTCAAAGCTGACGAGTAGTCTGCTTGCTCCCGGCCGGCCCACCCCCATTCACAAACCGGTAAATCCAGGCAAATAGAGTGCGCAATTGGGTTCCGCAAGACGGAGCGCGTCTTCCGCTGCGCCAAACGACTTCGCCAGCAAACTATCTCTTGAAACGACCCAAGTCCGCGGACGTCGCCGAGGCGTTTGTGACCGGCGATGCAGCTACGCGCGTCAAATCGCCCTGGGTCGGTGGAACGCCGTAAATTGACGAGGGCTATCTTTTGACGTGGAACAGGCGTGACGAAGCTGAGGGACTGCTCAACCCGCCCTTGCAGTACGCCGACGCGGCCGGGAACAGTAGTACACCCCGCCGGGCGGGATGTTGAGCCAGACCATGCGGAAGTCCACAGAGTCGAACAATCGACGGTAAAACCGCTGGTAGACGAAGGGCACGACGGTGATCTGAATGAAGACGCCGGTGGGCGAAAGTGACTTTTGCAGCCAGCGAAACAGCTCGATCAATGACTTGCGGGGCAGGGCCGGGGTCGGCAGGCCGCTGAGGACGTATTCGACGCGGTTGACACCGAGATTCTCAAGCGGCTCGGCGATCTTGGTGGCGTCGGATTGAAGCAGAGTGAGATTCGGAAAGCGGCGGCGGAGGATGTTGCAGAAATCAGGGTCGTTTTCCACGGCGATGAAGCGATGGTGGGGACGGAGGACTTCCATGATCTGTTCGGTCACCGGGCCGGTGCCGGCGCCTAACTCGACGATTGCACCGGGGCGACTGAAGTCGATGCGATCGAGAATGCGGGCGACCATGGCCGGGCTGGATGGCACGGCCGAGGAAATCTGGCGTCCCTTGGCCATGAACTTGCTGAAGAAGAGACCGAAGTCCGAAAGCCGGGCGGACCGATCATCTTGTACCAGGCCGGCTTCGACCACGTTTGCGTTCGACGGATCGCTGTTCACGCGCTCTCCAGATCAAGATGTTCGGTGAAATAGTCGGTCGACAACGGGAATGTATCGACCCGTGACGGGCCGACTCTTCCGGGAAAGCGGGACATTCTACGGACATATCCGGTCAAGAAACCTCGCTGGTCGGCGTGCCTTGATCCCGATCTCGGCGGGGGCATCACCACTGGTCTCGGGAACATTCGCCGCGCCGCGTCAGAACCCCGAGAGAATGGGCGTTACAGGACTTGAACCTGTGACCTCCTGCATGTCGAGCAGGCGCTCTAGCCAACTGAGCTAAACGCCCTCATTCGGCGCCGAGGCCTGTTGTCCCCGGTTCATCACGGAGGCAATGGTCCTTCCAGCTTGATGGATTGTCAAGCACGCCACGCGCCCGTTTTCGGCAGAGCCGATGCCGCCTTGACTCCGCAAGGAGCCTAACTATGATAGCCCTTTGACCCTCTAGAGGGGCGTTAAAGCGCGACTAGCTCAATTGGCAGAGCAGCTGACTCTTAATCAGCGGGTTCGGGGTTCAAGTCCCTGGTCGCGCATTACTTTTCATTTATCGGGTGGGTATTTCGGCGCTCCCGAGCTTGCCCGCCATTGCAATCAATAGTTGCGAGCCACTCCCGAATTGGTCACAATCGCGGGTCGGCGCAATCACCCGGATTGGCCACGATTTTTCTGACCTCGACCGGACCCGATAAAAGAGACGGCGACACCGCATGAAAATCCACAATAGCGTTCTCGAAGTTGTCGGCCATACGCCCCTCGTGCGATTGAATCGGGTGACTGCGGGCCTCGCCTGCACGGTCGCGGCCAAGGTTGAGTATTTCAACCCCGGCGGCTCGGTCAAGGATCGTCCGGCCATCAAGATGCTGGAGGAGGCCGAGAAGGCCGGGAAGCTCAAGCCCGGCGGGACCATTGTTGAGCCCACCAGCGGGAATACCGGCGCCGCCTTGGCCATGGCCGCGGCGATCAAAGGGTATCGGTGCATACTTGTGATGCCGGATAAGATGGCGCCCGAGAAGTTTGCGCTTTTGCGGGCTTACGGCGCGGAGACCGTGACCGTGCCGACGGTCGGCGCGAACAATCCCGAGAGCTACTACAACGTCGCCAACCGGCTCACCGCGGAAATCTCCGGGGCCTTTCAGCCCAACCAGTTTGAGAATCCTAACAATCCGCAGGCTCATTACGAAACGACGGGGCCCGAGATCTGGGACCAGACCGACGGCAGGATCGACTACTTTGTCGCCGGCATCGGGACCGGCGGCACCATCAGCGGCACGGCGCGCTACCTGAAAGAGAAGAACCCGGCGATCAAGATCATCGGGGCCGACCCCGAAGGATCGATCTACACGCCCGGGAGCATGCCCAAGCCTTACAAGGTCGAGGGCATCGGCGAAGACTTCATGCCGAACACGGTCAATCTCAAGATCGTCGATGAGGTCGTCAATGTCAGCGATAAGGACTCGTTCACGATGGCCCGACGGCTGGCTCGGGAAGAGGGGCTGCTCGTCGGCGGCTCGTGTGGAACGGCGACCTGTGCGGCCCTTAAGATCGCCGCGAATTTGCCGGCGGATAAGCTCGTCGTTGTGCTTTTGCCCGACAGCGGGCGGGGATATCTGAGCAAGATTTTCAACGACGACTGGATGCAGCAGTTCGGCTTCCTCGCCGTGGCCGGCCAGGGGTCAACCCTGGGCGATGTCCTTGCCGGCAAGGGCGACGTGCCTCCGCTGATTACCGTCGGCACCAAGGACTCGGTGCGCAAGGCAATTGACCTGATGCGTCGAAACGGCATCTCTCAGGTTCCTGTCGCCGATGCGAACGGCGTGATTGTCGGTTCCATTCAGGAAGTCACGGCCATGCAGCTCGTCTTCGACCACGTAGACATCGCCCAAAAGCTGGTCGGTGAAGTGATGGGCTCGCCCTATCCGAAGATGGACAAGCACACCGAGATCGAGAAAGGTTTTAAGGCCCTCTCGCTGGGCGCGCCGGCTATTCTCGTTCGAGAAAATGACCGCTCGGTCGGACTTCTGACCAAGAGTGACTTCATCGCCTACCTCAGCGGCGACATGGCCGACCCGGAGTCCGCCGCCTAGCTCGATTCCTTCCGGCACATTCGAATGCAACTCCGTTTGGTTTTCCAAAACCATCTGGAGCATTCGTCATTTTTTGCCGGCGCACTGCGTCCACGATCTATAACGGGATTGCCATGAAGTTAAGAAATTGGGAGTGCGCTACGCACCCACTGGGGACGGTTTCTGGGGACTTGTTCCCAATCGGGCCCTTTCGCACGGCGTGCAACAGGACACAGACTTTTCGGAACGCGTCATAACTCACGGTGTGATAATGTTTAAGCGGTTGCAAGAATTCTCGCTGAAGAAGGACATCCCCTGCTGGTACGGCACGTGCTTATAGGTTCCAGCGATGCGGTGACGAAGGCTGCGTCGGGCAGCTTGCTGGGGGAGGCCCGTCGGAGATTCGTGCTCCTGGGAGAGGGAGTCGCGGGTCTTTCGGAGGGCTTCGCCCAGCGGGTTGCTGCTTTCAGTAGCAGTGGGGCCGTGCCGAGGGGAGTCGGCGCGGCCCCGAATTTTTTTTACATCACAAGTCGCGTCGCGTTCTGGTGTTTAGACTCGATGCGGATCGCGCCTCATGCACTATTAACTTGACACATCATGAGGCAAAGGATTAAAAGGCCTGCATCGAGTCGGCGGATTCATCGCCTTCAGCGCGTCGGCTGCCGCTCGTTTGACAAGTGAATATCGCTCGGCCCTGGCCTCCTGTGTTGGAGTAAAAAGGGAAGGTGGTGCAAATCCACCGCGGTCCCGCCGCTGTAATCGGGGACGAACGCCGCAAATGCCATTTTCGCCATGTGCGAAGAGAAGGCGCGGTCAGTAGGACGATCCGAGAGCCAGAAGACCTGCCTGTGCCGTGTTGTCGTTTCCGCCCCGGATCTGGGCGTAAGTCGGCGACATCGTGACCGTGCATCTTCTATCGCACCCAACGAGTCTCCAACCTCCGTCCCGGAACCCATCCGGCTGGCGGAGGTTTTTCTTTTCCGGCGGCGAAAGACGGCCGGAGAGAGGAGATGGATTGTGGTGTCATTTCGTTCGCACCGTGCGAGGTCTCGATTTGCAGGCGGCCTCTTCGCCCTGACGGCGCTGGCCGTCATCCCGATTCCCAACAGCTTTGGCCAAAGCGTTCAATGGACCGAGACATTCCAGGATGATCCGATTGTCGCGGATCGCTTCTCCGTTCCACCGGGCCACGACGATCTGCGATTCACTTATGACGGCGGATCGCAGCGGCTTACGGCGCACTTCGATTCCTTTGAGCCGACGGCGTGGTATGTACGTCCGCTCGACTCGCAAAGCCCCGTTGCCTTCGGTGCCTGCGATGAGTTTGAGTTCACGGTCACGTTTCGTGTTCTTTCCGCGGGTTTCTTTGCCGATCCCGATCAGTTCGCTCAGATCGGCTGGGGACTTATCAACTCCGCCACGACCGGAACCGATCGGGCCGGCGGCGCGGGACCGGACTTCGCATTCGACAATGTTGCGTTCGATTACTTTCCGAATGTCAGCCCGCTGTTCGGCGGTCCGACGCTCGGCTCGACGCTGATTCACAGCGATACGGGCGCGGGTTACTTTTCGGAGTTTGAGTTTCCGTTCGGCGCGGAGTCGCGGATCGACACGCCTTTCGGTGACGAAGACATCGCACTGGATGTCCTGACGACGGCGACCGTCCACTTCAACCCGCAGACGCAGGTGCTGACACTGACCGTCTCTCAAGGCGGCAATGACCTGGCGATCAATGCCGACGGCACGGGCGGGCCCGGCGGGACGGACGCGAATGTGACGACAATTCAGACGGCGCTCTTCGTGGACCATCCATTTTCCGTCGATTCGTTCGCCATCACGCTCTGGCAGGATACGTTCAATCCGTTCGGATCGAGCGTGATCGCAGATGTGGAGTTTTCGGAGATTCAGTTTGCCGGGCAGCTTCGACCAGCGGGCGATATGAACGGCGACGGCGCTGCGAACGGATTGGACATCGCGCCCTTCGTCGAGGTGCTACTGGGGAGCGTGCCCAGCTCGTGCCAGACGGCGTCGGGAGACTTTGACGAGAGCCAGAGCGTCACGATTGACGACGTGGGCGGGTTTGTCGCGGCACTCGTGGGATCGTAAGGCATGACGCATCACGTACTCAGAAACATGGGGCGGGGTGGACGCGGGAGAGGGGCCGCGTTCACCCTGCTCGAACTATTGGTCGTGACGTCGGTCGTCGGCCTGCTGGCGGCGGTGCTGATTCCGGCGCTGGGGGAAGCGCGGTCGGCCGGTCGAAGCTCGGTGTGCATCGCGGCGCTGCATCAGGCCGGGCTGGGCATGACGATGTACCTCGATGACAACGACGGCTGGTTCTGGCCTTACTACAAGGACGTCAGCGGGCCGGACGGCGGGCGGCGGTGGTGGTTCGGGTTTGAACCGGGCGGGCCGTCGAGCAACCCACTTCAGACCGGGCGCAGGCTGGATCGTGCGGCGGGATTCCTCGGGAAGTACCTCAGCGCGGGGGCGGAGGACTTTCGGTGTCCGAGCTTTCCGTCTCAATCGGGCCTCTACTTTCGCAAGTTCGAACCTTCGGCGGGCGGGTTCGGCTATAACACCGGCGCGCTGGGGGGCTACAACTGGATCAGCAGCGCGACCTCGGGGACCGGGCGGGCCGCGGAGTTCGCCGGGCGGAGTGCCGACGTCTTTGCACTGGCGGACGGCATTCACTTCGACCGGCTCGATTACTCATCGGGCGGGACGCTCGATCAGCCGTTCAACGAGCCGGCGTACATCCAGTGGCAGGAGCCTTCGCTTTTCGATCGCAATGTCGGCGTGAACGGCGGCTTTGCGCACTTCCGCCACGGCAAGCAGGCGCAGGTGCTGTACCTCGACGGGCACGCGGCGCGGCAGCCGCTGCGGCGAGCGAATCATCCGTACGGCAAAAAGGGCTTCGGGCCGATCGGCAATCTCGCGGATGAGACTCTCGGCGTGACGGAGATTCGCAAGGGGAATCTGACGCTGCGCGTCGATCGCATATACGGGCTGCGATAGCCGGTTTGGTGCAGTTTGCTTCGCGGCCATACAATCACCGCGTGGACGCGCACACGCTGGAAAAACTTGAGTTCGATCAGATCCGACGCATCCTGGCGACCTGTGCCAGTTGCGCCGTCGGCAAGGAGCTGGCCGCGCGGATCACGCCTTCTCGAAAGGCGTCGCAGGTCGCGCTGTGGCGCACGCAGAACATCGAGTTCGCGGCGTGGACCGACGCGCACGGGCTTCCGCCGCTGGGCGGGGTTCGAGATGTTCGCGGGCACATTCGCCGGGCGATTCCACCGGCCAAGCTGGAGCCTGAGGAATTCGCCGAGGTTGCTTCGACCCTTGAAGCGATCATTGCCCTTCGTCGATATCTCGGTGAGGCCGGCGAACCGAACGAGACGATTCAGAAGCTGGCCGGCCGGGTGGGCGACTTTCAACCGATCGTGGATCGCATTCGCAAGGTGATCGACGATCGCGGCTGCGTGGTGGACCGGGCGAGCGACCGGCTGTGGCGGATTCGCCAGGATATTGATGACGCGCGGGTGCAGATTCGCGCGGTCTTCGATCGGATTCTTCGGCAACCGCATGTCAGCCGTTACCTGCAATATCCCAACGCGACATTTCACGCCGATCGGATGGTGCTGCCGCTTCGGGCGGATCAGCGCGGGCGGGTGACGGGAATCATTCATCGCAGCAGCGACAGCGGCCAGACGCTTTTCGTTGAGCCGGCCGAGGCGGTGGAGCTGAACAACACGCGGGTGAATCTGTTGCAGGCCGAGTCGGAAGAGATCGGGCGCATCCTCTGGGAACTGACGCATCTGATTCACCTGAATCAAAAGGAACTCCTGCGGACGCTGGAGACAGTGGCGCTGATCGACCTGCTGACGGCGAAGATTCGATTCGCGAAGAAATACGACCTTGTCATTCCCGGATTGTCGGAGGAGCCGAAGCTGCTGCTGCGCCGGGCGCGTAATCCCATTTTGTTGACCCAGGGCCAGGATGGGGACGGACAGGCCGATCGCGTCAATGTCGTGCCGATCGACGTGCGGCTGGGCGATGACTTCGACATCATGATCATCACCGGGCCCAATACCGGGGGGAAAACCGCGGCGCTCAAAACCGTCGGACTCATTGTGGTGATGGCCCAGTCGGGTTTACCGATTCCCGCCGATCCGGGCTCGACGCTGCCGGCGTTTGACGGCGTGTGGATCGACGTCGGTGACGAGCAGAGCCTGCACCAATCTTTGAGCACCTTCAGTGCGCACATGCGGCGCATCCTTGAGATCGTAAAGCGGGCCCGACCGGGGACGCTGGTGCTGCTGGATGAGCTGGGGGCGGGGACGGACCCGGACGAAGGGGCCGCGATCGGCCGGGCGATTGTCGAGCATCTCGGGCAGACCAAGTGCCTGGCGATGGTGACGACGCACCTGGGAAGCCTGAAGAGCATGGCGCTGGAGTTGCCGAGAATCGACAATGCCTCGGTGCAGTTCGACCTTGAGACGCTGCGGCCGACCTATGAGCTTTGCATCGGCGAGCCGGGGATGAGCAACGCCATTGCGATTGCTTCGCGTCTGGGGATGCCGAAGACCATGGTCGAGCGCGCCAAGCGACACCTGAGCAGCCAGCATCGGGCTTTGAACCGGGCGATCGGGCAGACGCTTCGGTCGCGGCGCGATGCCGAGCGGTCGCGGAAGGATGCGGAGGCTGCCCGGGCAGAGGCGGCGAGGGCGACGCTGGCGGCGATGGATCGGGCCAAGGCGCTGGAGAAGGAGCAGCTTCGCTATTCGACATGGCTGGAGCGGGTCTTGACGCTGCGGCCCGGGGATCCGGTGCGGGTGGCGAAATTCGACAATCCAGGTCGGATTGTGCGCGTGCGGTTGGAGAAGCAGGAGGCGTCGGTCGATCTGGGGACGATGGAGGTTCAGGTGCCGCTGTCGGAGTTGATTTTTCCGTCTTAGGTTGCTTCATCCCCCCCACCATGATGGCCGCTACGTTTTGCACACATCGGGGCGACTGCGCGATATAATCAGTACGCAGCGGCCGACGGACTTCGATGGCTTGGCGAATGAATCGCGGGCGGACTCGATGTCGGCGGACACGCTCGAAGGGGCGACGGTTGGATCCATGCAGATCACCGTTCTGATTCTGGTGGGAATCGGCTTCGCGGTGGCGATCGCGCGCTATGGCACGCCGCTGTGGGTTGCACGGGTATTGAGCGCCTCCCCCACTTCTCGTCTGGGGCTTCATGCGCGCGGCGAAGACGCCGTGTGGGTGAATCATTCCTGTCGGCTGATTGCGCGGGGGATTTTCACGCGACTGATGCATCCATCGCGGCGATGGATCGACGACTGCGAGGCGGCGGCGCCGGCGCAGCGGGCGCTGGTCGTTGAGGGGGCGACGATGACCGAGGCGGCGCTGCGGATCGACGGGCGATCGCGATTGCATCAGGCTCCTGAGACGGCCGGGCGATGGGTGTGGCCGGCGCACTTCGGGCTGGGGGTGTGGAGCGCGCTTCGATTCGGGAGGAACTTTGAAGAGGTGCTTCGACTGGCGCAGTCGGTCGACGCGTGGCACCGATATCTGGTACTGGACGGGTACGGGTTCAAGTTCGGCCTGCTGGACTTCATGCATCGGACGACCTCGGTAGCGCACTTCCGGGCGATTCCGGGGTACTATCGGCGCGCGGCCTTTCACGGGCTGGGGCGGGCCATGTACGCGGGGTTTCTGAGTGATCGGCCGGCGCTGTTTGAGGCGATCGGCGAATTCGCGCCGGACCACGACGGCGATCTGGTCGAGGGCGTGGCCTTTCAGGCGGCCTATCTGCACATGGACGATCCGCGACGGGCGATTCGGCTTGTGCGGGCGATGCCTTATGAGTGGCGAAACCACGCTCATCTCGGGCTGGTCCTCGGGTTTCACGCGCAGCGGACGCTGGATGCGGGGCAATTTGAGAGCGCCATGTCGCGGCTGCCGAAGTCCTGTGCTGAGGCGATTCGGCTGGGGCTGGCGCGATGCGACGAGACGCAGAAGCGGGCGCGGGACCATCATCCGGTGAGCGGGTATGGGCTTTGGCGGGAGCTGCTTTCGGCGCAGCTGGAGCGCGAGCAGGTTCTTGAGCCGATGTACACGGCGTTTTCCGAAGAGGGGCGGGCGGAGAACAAGGGGCTGGTTTCTTAGAGTCATTTTCTTTTTCGCAAGCGATGAAAAAAAAGGGGCCGAGGGGCTGAGGGGCCGAGGGGCCCAGGGGTCCAGGGTGAATGTAAAGGTGGTGACACGCGGCGATGCGGAGGCCGCTGGTGGTCCATCGCCAACCCACTTCGCTGCGCTCCATGGGCAAGCCGGCAAGCCTCGTCGTTTCTCGTGCGCAAATCGTGCAAACTCGAAGGTGACATAAGGTGACACAGCGGAAAATTCTCGATTGCAAGTCGCGTGGCGGGCGTGTGTTGGGGCGGTTCGTGATTTGGGTGGTTTTTGGTGAAAAGGGACTGAGGCTTGAGACCTGAGGCCTGGGGATTGGGGGCTGCGGCTTGGAGGCGGATTCCGAGCGTGGCGTGCTCTGATTGTTTGGGCGCTGGGCATGCGGGGATTGGCCTCCATTGATGCACACTTGCTCCGCGCTCGCGCCGATTGGGGCGAGTTTGACGGCGATAGGCCGGTGTGAATGGTCGGCCGGTTCGACGATCTTGGAGGATTCAGTTGCCTCTGCGGCGATCAGGTTAGATCTTGTGCGTCATCGCCATCGTCCGGGGCGCTGGATTTGGGCGAACCGTTTTGGCGTGAGACGGGAATGATGCCGGACGATCCCAACACGATTGTATTGCCGGAGCCGCCGGAGACGGCCTGGAGAGTACGCAGATGCAGAAGGCCCGGGTTGTCGTTGATCATGCGCGCGGCGTTGGCGAGGCTTCGCAGGGCGGCGGTTTCTCCACGGGCGCGCTCCAAGGCGGCCTGGCCCTCTTTTTGGGCGCGAAGGACCTCGGTGAAGGTCTTTTTGAGGTCGCCGGGGAACATGATGTCGCGACAATCGACGGAGTGGACCGCCAGGCCGAGCAGTTCGGCCGCCGCCTTTACGCTTGGGAGGAGTTTGTCTCCCAACTGCGAGCGAACGGTGAGCAACTCTTCGACTTTGAACTCGGAAGCGACGCGTCGAAGCGCGAGCTGGGCCGTCGAATAGAGCTCGGCCTTGTAATCTGCGACGGTGTGCGACGCCTTGACCGGGTCGACGACGTCGTAGGCGACGATCAGGCTCAACTTGATGCCGATGTGGTCGGCGGTGATCAATTCCTGCGAGGGGACGATCAGGGACTGGCGGCGCTTGTCGAGAGTTGTTACGTCACCGCGCCATTTGAGCATCCAGTAGGCGCCGGGGCCCAGGGCGCCTGCGAAGCGGCCGTTGATGTACTTGAGGCCGACCTCGTACTCGCGGACGGTGTGCTTCTTTAAGACTTTGAGCAGGACAATGACAAGAGCCGCGCCGCCTACGACGAAAAAGATCTGGTTTTCCACGGTCGAAGACCTCCTTCAATCCAAGAATGTCCGTCTTCAGGAGCCACTGCGATTCGGCGGAGGTTTTTCACCTGCATGGCCGGACCACGGTCGCGCGCTAGCGCCGGCGCCTGAAGACGGACTCATCGGGAGTCGAACCCGGGCCCGAAGGCTACCTGCGGGCAAGCCGATTCGCGGAACAAGCCGTGGCGATTGCACGGATGCCGCTGGACCTTTCCCGCGCGGGGGAGTTTACCGCTTGGGGTCATCGGGAGCGAAGGAAATAAGTTCGAAGGATTTCGAGCGGGTTAGTCTGGCCAGAGATTGCCGGCGAGGAGTTCGATGGAGTTGGCGGCGGGGTCGCGGAAGTAGAGGGACTTGGCGCCGGTGGGCCAGGTGGTTTCGCGTTCGATGGGGACGGCGTGGGCGGCGAGGTGGGATCGCCAGGCGTCGAGGTCGGCGGGGTCGATGGTGAAGGCGCAGTGGCCGGGGCCGGTTGCGCCGTGGGTGGGGACGTCGGGGTGCGGCTCTCGCGTGAGGGATGGGTTGAAGATGAGCAGGACGGACTCGGGGGTGACGCGGAAGGCCATGCCGCGCGGGGCGTTGTCCGAGATTTTTCGGAGGCCGAGGACGTGGGTGTAGAAGCGGTCCATGGCGGGGAGGTTTGAGGCGTAGAGGGTGGTTTCGTGGATTTGGAGGATCGGGGGCATGGTAGAATCATAGCCCTATAGCGCAACTTGATCTTGTCTATCGAACGACCTAATAGATCAGCGCTTCGCCGAACGGGGAATTCGAGGGCGTGATGAAGAATACTGCATGTTGTCTCTTTTCTCCGACAAGCGAAGGGCTGAGGTTCGCACAGTGAAAGGAGGCGTCAGTGCATTCCCAAGTGCTAATCGTCGGCAACGCTTTGCGATTGTGTTTCTCGCCTATTTCAAGAGCCCAAATCTAGCAATCGATTTCTTGTGAAACGATTGCTTAGGCCGGAATGTCCAAGGACGAGACGAGGCTAACGACCTCTTGCCACGCATCGTCAAATGAAATGAACCCGGGATTTGATTCACCAAATAACGCCTCTAGTTCATCGTAATCTTGTGCAGCGTAAGAGCGAATTTCATCGTTGAAACTTCTCCGCGATGGTGTGATATCCCGCACCTTCGCCTTTTCGATCAGGAAGCGGGCAATTTTCCGTTTGTCAATGGAATTGGCGTATTCGCGAGTCATTCGGGCAATGTCATATACGTCCTGTTTCCTATGCCTTCCTCTTATCGGTTGTTGAAGTAGCGCACGGAGTTTTTCAGCAATGATATCTTCTAATGAACAAACCCTAATTGAAACAGACGCTCCAGTCTTCAAAGGCCGCATCGTCGCTTCGCAGACCACATCATTAAGACTCACTTCAAGAGCCACCGTCGTACTTAACGGAAGCTTCCAAGTTTCGAAGTCACTGTGATGCCGGTCACCCGGAAACTGATAGGCAACCGCAATATCGTATGTAGGCATTGTCTTGCTCGGCCCTCGTGGATTGCGTCTTACCTTCTGCGTGCGAGCTCGAAGACTGTGGCGCCCATAAGCGTGTTTCAGCGCATTGTCCAATACTCTTCTAATGCTGTCCTCGTCATCGGGGAACTTAGAGTAATGGTCAAATTTCGTTGATGACGCGGTAATCAGGCGGCGTTTCTCTCGGCCTTTTCTCCATTGACGAACTTCACACCGGCGATGACATCGGGAAGCAGCGTC
>WBZR01001540.1_pt1 | contig 28160 bp, 22 predicted proteins | sample 5204231 | NCBI WGS metagenome assembly WBZR01 (sample SAMN12412403, study PRJNA552823) | activated sludge metagenome | isolation source: activated sludge from anammox sidestream of wastewater treatment plant... | place: USA: Virginia | collected 2017-08
GAAGAGCTGCCACCTCTACCCCATCCGCGTCACCAAGCTGAAGTTCCACGATGCGCTGAACTACCACCAGTGGGAGATCTGCGCGCCGGCCTGCACGCTGGGCAAGAAATTAGGCGTGCCGGCCTTCCGCTTCCTGAAGGATGCGCTGACGCGGGTGTACGGCGCGGACTGGTACGCGGAGCTGGAGGTGATCTACGCCGAATGGTTGAAGCAAAAGGAGTTGGACGGGAAGAAAGTGGCGGGTCCGGCGTAATGCCGGGTGGCCTCAGTGCTTGGTGACGGCTCCATACGGCCAAGGAATACCCGAGACCACCACACTGCCATTGGGGCCAGGAGCCGTGGCGCAGGCCACCATGGTGCCGCCGGGGCAAACGTTCCAGTGTACGTCCACTTGTTGCAGATCCCTGCCAAAGGAAATGGAGCTTTCCAAAGCATGGGAGTGAAGCGCCACGTAGAGCGCACAGGTGTGTTGCTCCACGTCGAAGGCCATCGGGTCGGACGGCGGGTGTGGCATTCTTACATCGGCCGTGGCGCGGCCTGATCCCGGATCGCTGGCAGCATGGCGGCCACAGGCTGGCATAAGCAGTGCGGCCAAGCATGCAAGGAGGAAGGTGTTGCCCATGCGACAGGGTTGATGGGTTGAAGTTCGTTCGATCCCGGCACCATCCATCGGGCGCGGGCACTTTTAACAGATGTTCCGGAAACTCCAAATCCGTGCGAGCCAGCCGGGCGTGGTCTGCGTATCCGGTCTGTTAGCCCAGGGCTGGTCCCTTGGTCTCGTTCAGCGGGAAGATGCCTTCCTTTCCTTGCGCAAGGCCTTCTGTTCCTTCAGGCGATCAAGGTCAGTGCGCAGCATCGTGCGCATGCGCTCCTTGGCCTCCGGCACCAGGTTGCGCAAAAGCCCTTCGCGGACACCATGCCAGGCGTAGGTGAGGACGGAGCGGTCCTTGGCGCGGTCCACGGAAAAGTTGCGCTCGCTGTCGGCGCTGATGCCGCCGCCGTAGGTCTGCGAGATCATGGCATCCAGCACGTTGCCAAAAAGGCTGTGGCGCACTTCGGCAGGCGTTCCGGGTTCCACCCCGAAGCGCAGGTCGGTGTAGTACATGGCCAATGATCCCTTGGCGCGGTCGTCGTTGCCTTCCATGTGCAGGTGCAACCGGTGCAGCTCGCCGGAGCGGACCTCCATGCGCAGCAGTGCGCGGGTCAGCGGGTCGATGCGGGTCAAGGCCAGGTCGGGCACCTCGGCATCCACGGTGAAGCGGTTGCTGCCGTCCAGCGCCGCGCTGTACGTGGCCGTGGCCGGGCCGCTGCCGAAGATCCGGAAGCGCAGGTTGCCCTTCAAGCGTGTGCCTTGGGCCTTCAGCTCCTCTTCGTTGGTGATGCCGGTGAACCGGCCATCGACCTCTTGGAAGGGCACTTCGCCCCAGCGCCCGGTGCGGGGTTCGCGTTCGCGGTACACGATGTCCGCACGGAACAGGTCCAAGGTGTCGAGCCGGATGGCGAAGGGCAGCGAATCCAACGCCATGGCCGGAAGCATCACGGTGCGGAACGGGGGCTCGGGCCTCGTCTTGTCCAACGCCGCCGCGATCCGCAGGTTGTACAGCCCGGTGCGTTGGATGCGCAAGGCCTCGTCGCTGATGGAGCGGTCCAGGTCCAGGCCACGGAGCGTGATGCTGTCCACGGTCAATGCCACGCGTGTGGTCCGCAAGGCTGTCCGGTCCGTGCTGTCCAAAGGTGCAGGGGTGATCCGCACGTTGTTGATCAGCCCTTTGCCGCCGTTGCGTTCCAGGGAGATGCTCCCGACTTGCAGGCGGCTGCCATCGGAAAGCCAGGCACCGATGCTGTCCACGTGGATGTGCGCATCCCCAATGGCGAGCCGCACCCCGGACCGTGTTCGGGCGGCATGGATGTTCGCCCCCCTGCACTCCAGGTCCAGGCCGTCCACGTGGAGGGCGGGCAATCGCCAAGCTTCATTCTGCACGATGGCGCCCGCATGGTGCACCCGGATGGTATCGGCGTAGAGAAGCCGCACCAGGGTGCCATCATCGGTACCGGCCAACCGGTTGAACGGGTCGGCCAAGTCCACATGCCCCGGCCCGGTGTAATAGTGGAACCGGGGCTTGGAGACCACCACGGCATCCACATTGAACTCGCCGCGTAGCAGTAGGCGCCAGAAGGACAGGCCGCGCAAGGCAATCGTATCCACCTCGGCGGCGAAGAGATAGTGGTATGCACCGGCTTTCAAGCTGTCTTGCAAGCCGGGCTCGAAACGCAGGTTGGCATGGACCACGTGCAGGCTTCCGTGCACCGCGTCCGCATCCAGGCTTTCCATGGTGAAGCTGTACCCCGGCACGCAAGCCCGGTCGATGATCTCCTGGACGCGCGCTTCCACCTTGCGGTCCAGCCAGGCCTTGCCATGGCGCTTTGCCCACCAGCCCAACCCTGCGAGTGCCGCTACCAGCACCAGTCCGACGGGCAGCAGCAGGCGGGTGATCCGGGACCGGGGCATGGTTCAATGAAGACGGGACATGCAAAGTTCAATCGTGCGGACCATGGCGGCTATGGATGGAGCGGCTTGCATTGGACCCTTCGCGGGATGATCGGCCCTGCAGGGAGCAACGTACTTTCGTTCATGGTCGCTGCCTGACCAGGCAACATATCGGCACCAGGTGTTGTCCTTGTTGATGGATGCAATCTGTTCCCCCATGGGCAAACAACGTCTTTTCAGCCGGACCATCCTCATGGCGATTGTCGCCATCGGTTCCATACATGCAGCCCTGGCGCAGCTTGTTTTCGTTCCGGACACCAACCTGCGCAACGCCCTCAACGCATGGGTGCCGGGGTGCGTGGATGCCGCCGGGTACTTGAACCCGGATGATCCCGACGTGCAGGCGCATCATTCGCTCACGCTCCAAGTGGATTGGACCCCTGCGGACCTTACCAGCGTGAATGCCTTATCCAGCTTGGATACCCTGTCCATCCGGGGCGGATATACCGTTGTGGACTGGGGCGAGCCTGAGTTCATCCCCAGTGACAACGGGTTGATCGGCATTCCCGATTGGCCCAGCAGCCTACAATCCTTGGTTCTTGATCGAGGCACATGGAATGTGCTTCCTTCCTTCCCAGCCGGATTGGAAGCCTTGTACATGGGGGTTCCAGGCCAACCGGTGATACCGGTGATACCAGCCGGGGTGACCACACTGACCGTGGTCGACCAGGCCACGTTATCCGCATTCCCGGGCATTCCGGCAGGCGTGGAATACCTTCGCTTGGAGAGCCATGGAAATCCGTTTCCGACCTTGCCTGAGGGTATCCAAACGCTCATCCTGAAAAGTTCCCCGGGAGTGGGCCTGCCGTCCTTTCCCAACTCGGTGGATTCCTTGGTCCTGATGCAGTTCGATGCGACCACCATTCCATCCTGGCCGGATTCCGCCCATTCGATCGTGGCATCGAACATGGCCCAAGTGGAGCAGGTCGCGCCGTTCCCGGAAGACCTGCACCACTTGAAACTGGTCCTTTTCAACACGCTGGACAACCTTCCTCCGTTGCCTGCGGGACTGGAATACTTGGACCTGGAGTTCTGCGATTCCCTGCAAACCATTCCCACTTTCCCGAACAGCCTGGCGTTCATCAGCCTGTTGCAGATGCCGGAGGTGGATTCCCTGCCCCCGTGGCCGATGTCCGTCAATTCCATTGTCATGTTCAACCTTGGGGTGGCGGCATTGCCGGATTTCCCTCCAGGCCTGGAGTACTTGGATATCAATTTCCTGAGCTCGCTGAGCTGCCTGCCGGTATTGCCACCAGGGCTAACAACCTTGAATATCGATGCGGACCCTCTTGGATATGCCCCCACGGCCTTTACCTGCATCCCGAACTTTCCCCCGAACTTGTTGAATTTCCAATGGGGCAGTTTCGGGAATACACCTCAGGACCCGGACCTGCTGTGTACTGCGTTGAACAGCAGTTGCCCGTTCCAGAACCCGGTGGTGACCGGCACCGTGTATTGGGACCAGAATGCGAACGGGACGCGTGAAAGCGGTGAACCAGGCTACCCATTTGCAACGCTTCATCAGGAACCTGGCGCCGCCCTCCATGGCGTGTACGCAGACGGCAGCTATACCTGGCCCATGCCCATCGGCAGCTATACGCTCTCGGCCAGCGGAAACAATCCATATGTGACCGGCATTTTGCCGGCGCAGGTTCCCTTGTCGCTTGCGAACAACGGCCAGGTATCGACCGGCAACGATTTCGGCGTGACGCTCCAGCCGGATGTTCAGGACCTGCGCATCGACCTGATGCAGTTGTGGAGCGTTCCCGGCCTGGATGCCTATGGCACGATCACGTGCAGCAATGTGGGCAGCCTTCCCGCGGACGCCACCGTGACGCTCCAACTGGACACGATCCTGGAATGGGTCAGCGGAAACCCGGCACCCGCATCGGCGGTCGGGAATACCGTTTCCTGGACCATGCCCGCGCTGCAAGTGGGGGAGACCCGCCAGATCCATGTGATGGTGCACACGGATGAGGATGTCCCGCTGGGCACGCCGGTTTCCGCCATGGCCCAAGTGGATCCCGTGGCGAGCGATGCCACGCCCTTGGACAACGTATCGGATTTCAATTCGGAAGTGATGGGCCCCTACGACCCGAACGACAAGCTCGTCTTGCCCGCCGCGCTTTCCCCGGCGGATGTATCCTCCGGCGATCACGAGGTGGCCTACACCATTCGGTTCCAAAACACGGGCTCCTGGCCTGCCATGAACGTGGTGGTATTGGACAGCCTGTCCCCGGAACTTCAATGGGGCAGCTTCCGCATGGTGTCCAGCAGCCATCCCTGCAGTTGGGAAATGGCGGGCAACGGCGTGCTCACGTTCCGCTTCGAGGGCATCAACCTGCCGGACAGCACCAATAATGAACCGCTCAGCCACGGCTTCGTGAAATTCGCCATCAAGCCAGCTACGACCCTGGCGTCGGGCATGAGCGTGGCCAATGTGGCGGACATCCTGTTTGATTTCAATGCGCCGGTGCGGACGGCACCCGCCGTGTTCACCATTGCCGATAACGCCGGCATCGCCACGTATTCCCGGCCCATGCTCCAGTTGTATCCCAATCCGGCGGGGCAGGTGCTGAACGTTCGGCTGGAACAGCAAGGCCCGGTACGGGTCGCCGTGCTGGACGGCCTGGGCCGTGAGTTGAACTTGGGCGCCAGTAGGAACGCCGGGACCACCACGCTGCGCGTAGACGACCTTGCACCTGGGGTCTACATCGTGCGCTGCATCACGGAAGCGGGGACCTGGTCCGCGAAGTTCCTGAAGCGGTAGTCGTCCGCATAGGACAACCTGCAAGAACGGCCCTCGCAGGTATCCGGGTGGGGCACTTAGGGGGGGCCAGGCCCAATATCAAACCAATCCCTGAAGAAGGACCAACGAGTTGTAGTTGAGCCAAGGTGGGCTGCCGCGAGCGGCCGCCTCGCACTCGCTCGTGTGTCCGCCGCGAGCTGCCGCCCGATCATTTGCCAAGCGGCAGGCATTGCAGAACCTCCTACCCCGGAAACGGCATAAGGCGAGCCGGTCTCAGCCGGGTGTGGCATCCGTGAAACACCGTATTGCTACGAGGTGCTGCGCCGCATACGTTTGATATGCGATGGCGGAACACTCGCCCAACCAACGAACAAGCGGGCTCCTCTTCCCCCATGCACAACCTTCAACACGATACAGAACCATGAAACGCATTACATACCTCTTCCTCTTCGGCATCCTGTCCACCGCCGGGATGGCCCAAATGTTCAGCCCGGAGCTGAATGCCTTGGACTCGAAAGAATATGGCGAACCGGTCAAAGCCAACTTGATCACCCAGCAGATGGAGGATGACAAGATCCCGCCGATCCCGGTGGAGATCTCCGTGTTGCTGAAAAAGCCGATCGTGATGGGCTGCCAGTACATCTACCGGGTGGTCAACAAATCCACGGAACACACGCTGAGGCTGAAGTTGTACGCGGTCTATGACCAACAGTACGAGACGAAGATCAAGCCCGGTGGATTTGCCGAACTGCTGGCCAACACCATGAGCCGTTGCGGTGAAACGAAGGAGGAAAGGAAGGGGGAGAAGGGCTGCCTGAACTGCCAGCCCAGCCTGAACATCACGGAGATCACCGTGAAATAGGCCATCATCACCTCCCTCGGATAGTCCGGCTGCTGAAGGGGGGGGTATCCACGGCCATGGGGGCGCAGGCCCCGGGATCACCGGGGTCCGTGCTTTTCAGCGATTCAGTACCTTGCCCCGCATCCACCAATTCCTGGTACACCCCATGGATACCTGGCTCACCTCATTGATCACCAAGACCCCGCAAGAGGGCTTCGAACTGGCCATCAAGCTCTCCCGCATGGGCGTGCGCTACACGCAACCCGACAAGGACGTATTGCACAAGTTGCGGCCCGATTACGCCAACAACGCAGACAGCCTCACCATGGCCTCCCACGTGGTGGCGGTGAACTTCCAGACGGTTGCCGCCGCCAACAATTACTGGCGGTAGGCGCTGTACCTAGGGCTTCACGAAGCCTTTGGCCAGCCACCGGGCACCAGCCAAGGCCTGCACCACATAGTATCCGGGCGGGTAGGCGGCCATGGACCATTCCATGCCCGGGCCGGCGGGCAGGCGCCCCAGTTCCCGGCCGGTCATGTCCAGCAGGCGTGCTTCACCCCTTCCTTGCAAGCCGCGCAAGCGGACCCGGTCGTTCACCGGGTCGTAGTGTACGCCCAGGCTTGCGGCCGCAGGCTGGTGGATACCTGCCAGGTTCACGCATCCATTCGCGGGTGCTTCGCTGTAATCGAATTCAACCCCGTCCGGGCATTCGACCACCACGCTGTTGACCCCCTGCAGCTCCACCGCATCCGCGGACACGGCATACACCGTGTTGTTGTTGCCCGTGACGTCCAAGGGCCAGGTGCCTTTGTAATAGATCGTGTTCCCGTTGCTGTTGATGGAATTGTTCCCGCCGGCGGCCTCGATCCAAAACTGGTTGTTGGCACCCATGAACAGTTGGGCCATCGAGCTGTCGCACAGCCAGAAGTGGGTGCCTTGGTCCAATCGGACGGTGAAGATGTCGGACGTGATGGCCACCGCATCGGGCGGCACGGAACTGGTGCATTGGGCACCGGCCATAATGGACAACAGGGTCACGGAAGGGAGGAGGAGTGTTCTTTTCATGTTGATCGTCGACATGTTCGCGTTCAATTTATCCAGCACGCTCCGGAGCAGGGTGGATCGGGGGATGAAAGGTGAAAATGAGGACCAGCCGCCGCCTAACGCTTCAGCAGGCGGGCCACCAACAGGCCGCCTGCATGGTGCAGCTCGCAGGTGTACGATCCAGCCGGCAGTTGGGCCATGTCCACATGGATCCGGCCCGACCGTGGGGTGGACCGCACGGACCGGACACATCGTCCCGCCAGATCGCGGATGTAAAGCATGCAGGAGCCTTGGACATTGGGCGGGACCTCCAAGGTGGCCTGCCCAAACGTGGGATTGGGATACGCGGCAAGATTGCCTTCGGGGGCGTAGACCTGGCCGTCCACTGCTGTTTGTACGCCGGTGACCACCACCGTATAGTCCTCGGATTCCCCGGAGGAGTACCCGGAGCCGGAGCAGGGGTCAGCGGGTTGATCCAGGCCATATTGCAGCCGGATACGCAGGCGCACCGGACCGCTGGCGGCATCCGCAGGCACGGTGACCTGGGTGGCCCAAGGCCCATGCCCGCTTTGGTCCAGCACGACCTCGTCCGGCGCAAAGGCCCCATTGCCATCCCAGTCGATCCACGCACGCAGGGTGCTCTCGTCCCAGCTGGTGGTGGATTCCACCAACAACTGGTGCGTCGAACCGGCGGCCACTTCGGTTGACAGGTCCGTGTAGTCGCTGTAGCCGATCGCCATGGGGCAGTTCCATGCCGGGTCCGTCTGCCAGTTGTCCAGCTCGTTGAACCGGACGTGGGAAATGTATTCAATGGGGCCGCCCCAGTGCTCGGGGAGGCAGGGAAGGCCGATGCAGGTATCGCCAGCGAAGAAGGGTACGCGGTGCATGCCGTAAGTGGCCATGGTGAAGGCCATTTCGTTCCAGTTGCGTGCCATGTCCGCCTGGTCCGGGTGCCCGATGGCGTTGCCCAGGTCATCCTGCAGCAGGGGGGTGGAATAGAAGTTCACGTCGTTGCCGCACATGTGGGTGCGCCAGTGCGTGTTGTCCCATCCGTTCCTGTAGTTCTCATTGTCCGGGAAGCAATGGTTGCCGCCCGAGTTGTGGCCTGCCTCGTGGCGGAACACCGTAGGCCATTCCACGCCGTTCACCGTGGCCCGTCCGGGCATGCTGCCCCAGCCGCCCGCCGAGCCGGGGTCGTTGGTGGGTGTTTGGAACAAGGCGATCAGGTCGGGCGCCAGGGCCTCGATCTGTGGCGCGAACCAATCCCAGCCATCATCCAGTACACTGGTGACGATGCCCGGATTTTCCCCGCCCACGCCGGTGCCCACCAGGCGCAAGAAGAGCGTGTCCACCTGCGAGTTGGCCAGGCCCGTGTTCACCGTTTCGATGTTGGCCTGTGCATGGGCCTCCACATCACCGGCCAGCAAGGCGGCACCGGGAGAGTAGCCGGCGAACACGTCCACGACATAGCGCCCTTGCGGATCGACCTCCCGGCAGGCACCGTCACAAAGCGACGGCACCCCCGTTCCGCCACCACCGCGGCTTCGGCCCTGCGGCATGGCCACCCGGCACTGCGTGCCATCAAACGGCTTGCAGTGCCTTACGCGATAAAGCCCCGTTCCGGCCACCGGCAGCACCTGGAAGAAGCCCTTCTCCGTCTCGATGTTGGCCACCAGCCTCCCCGTCCCGCGGTTCAGCACGAAAACGGTGTTCACGTAACGGGGCAGGTGATCAAAACGGGCATCGCCCACACGGCCTTTCCATACCTCCAGACCGGCCAGGGCCGAGCGCTGATCGGGCCGCAGCTGCACGGTGTAGCGGACATCGGGAAAGAGCTCAAGGTCCAAGGGAACGGACAAGTCGATGGCATCGCCGGCCGCATTGGGCACCAGCTGCACCAAGCGCATGCGCAGTTCCGCATTGGCGAGTATGTCCGAGTGGAGAGCAGCCTCATTGACCACCACGACATGGTCGAACAATTGGTGCGGTACAGGTGCCTGCCCATGGGCGCCTATGATGGATAGGAACAAGGCCGTGACCAGGCCACCGGATCGGAACAGGGAAAGAAGGGGGTATCGGGGCATGGTGCCAAAAGTATTCGGGATGTGTGAGCGGGTTCTTCGAGGTATCCTGAATGGCCTCCGTAGGATGGTCCATCAGCGTGGGAATGTGTATTTTGTATGCCCTTGATCATGCCGCGCCGCGTTTTCATCGTGTTGTTTCCAGCCTTGGCCTTGCTTGGCCACGGCCAGCCCCCGATCACGGTGGACACCACGTTCCGCTTCTACTATACGCCCAGCGTACTGCAGATGGGGGATAACCTGGGCAATGGGTATTGGATCCCCGTGGTGAGTGATGTGGTGCAACGCCTGGACGGGCGGATCCTGGTGGTGGGCAATGACCTGATGCCCGTTTCCCAGATCCACCCCTTGGGCACCAAGAGGTCCGTGGTGCTGAACGACGACGGCAGCGCCCACCAGTTCATCGGCAACATGGGCTCCCGGCTGATCGAGATCCCTTCCACCAACCAGTATTTCCTGCCGCACAACCGGCGCTACAACTACGACGGAAGCCCGGATTTCTCTTACGTTTTCGACCACACGCCCTTTGCGGTGGCCGAGCATTCGGGCATCGGCGCCTTCCAGGTGTTCGGAGACCGCTCCGTGCTGATCTCAGGCTATTTCCGGCTGAAGAACGACACGGTGGTCCATCCGCTGGTGAAGGTGGACGAGTGGGGCGGTCGGGATACCACGTTCGCCCTTCGCCCGATCTGGGGCGCCCCCCCACGGGCGGGCTACGAGCTGTTCCCGTTGCAGGGGGGGGGTACCTGTACAACGGCGATGCCTGGACGCACTACGACGGGCACCCGGTGGGCGCGCTGGCGCGCATCGGCGATGACGGCTCGCTGGACACCACCTTCCGCTTCCCTTCTTCGAGCAGTTGGATCGGTACCGTGGTCGAGCAGACCGACGGCAAGTACGTGCTGGGCGGCCGGATCCGGCTGGACGGCTACCCGGATACGCTGCATGTGGTGCGCGTGCATGGGGACGGCTCGCTGGACACCACCTTCCACAATTTCGGCGATTACCGCTGGGGCGACCTGCCACACAGTGCCATGCTGGCTTTCGTCGATTGCGTGGCACCGCTGGATGCGTCGCGGCTGTTCGTGGGGGGCACCTTCACGCAGATCGACGGCCAGGCGCGCAACGGGATCGCGTGCATCGACACCTCGGGCCAACTGCTGGACTGCTGGGCCGAGGGCGGGCTGGTGGCGCCGCCCCCGGTGGATGCCATCACCCCCAGGGCCTATGCCTCGCTGAAATGCCTGCCCAACGGGGATTGCTATATCTACGGCTTCTACCGGGGGCTGATCGACTCGGAGGGTTTCCATCCGGAGCAGGCCTATATCTCCCGGCTGAAGATGCCGGGCACCACGGGGTTGGCCGATCGGCCGGCGGTTATGGAGGGCGTGCAGGCTTGGCCCAACCCGGGCACGGGGCCTGTGCATCTGTCGTGGCCGGGCGAGGCGGTGGCCACGCTGGAGGTCCGCGATGCGCTGGGGCGGCGTGTGTCGGGGCCGGAGGAACTGCGGGCGCCCTTCCAGGCTGAGCTGGGTAGCTTGTCGCCGGGCCTGTACCACTTGGTGCTCACGGCCCCCGGAGGCGGTCGGGCGGTGGTGAAATGGGTGAAGGAATGACCATGCCCCGCTGGGCGTCCGGCGTATCTTGACCGCCCTGACAAGCGATGTTCGGCGCATGGAGCAACCCAGCAAGAAATATGGCATCCGGGGCTATGTGGTCATGGCCGCGGTGTTCCTGGCCATCCATTACCTGATCCAACTGCCGCTGTTCGAGCGGTGGTCCGCCTATTTGCCGCTGGCCTTGCGGTTGAGCATGAGCTTGGCTCTGGTCATGATCATCCTGCTGGTGGGCAAGGTGCTGGAACGGGTGATCGACAACAGGGCGGGCGAGGAGGGGGTGCGGTACAACCTGTTGCGGATCAACCGGCTGCTGACGCTGTTGTTCGTGTTGATCGTTGCGGCCTCCTTCCTGTTCCAGAACCTCTACGGCGTGGTGGCCGGCCTGGGCCTGATCTCCTTGATCCTCGGCTTCGCGTTGCAGGCACCCATCACCTCGTTCATCGCGTGGCTGTATATCGTGTTCCGAAGGCCCTTCCACGTGGGCGACCGGATTGAGATCGAGGGGACGCGCGGCGACGTGGTGGCGATACGCTACCTGGACACCACCATTCAGGAAGTAAGCGGCCCGTACCTGGTCAACGACCGCAGCAGCGGGCGCACCGTGCACTTCCCCAACAGCATAATCCTCCGGTCAAAGGTGATCAACTATTCCGGCCAGCTGGCACCGTTCATCTGGAACGAGACCGCCCTGCAGATCGCCTTCACCAGCGATCTGCCCTTCGTGGAGCAATGCCTGCTGGAGGCGGCCAGGGCCGACTTCAAGGAGCGCTTTCCCGGCCGGGACGGCGATAACGATGCCTCCGTGTATTTCCGGGTGAACACCTACGCCTGGCTGGAGGCGGTGGTCTCCTATCCGGTGGAACCGGAGGACACCACGGGCCGGCGCAACCGGATCCTGCGCCGGGCCCTGCCCCTGCTGAATGCACAGCCGGACAAGGTGCGCTTCCCGGAAGGGACGATGCGATGACCCCGGGGAACGTGGACGGAGGATGGAGAGCCGGGCCGGGCGCCCGTGGTCAACGCTTCCTTCCCGCAACAGGCAGCGCCGGGAGGAAGCGGTAGCGTATCCGAAGGGAGGGTGGTCCCGTGGAATCCGATACCACATGGTGGACCATGCCGGACCGGCGGTTGCCGGACAAGGCGGTGCACACCACGGTGTAGGCCGCGAAGGCCGGCGCAGGGCTGGAACAGGTCTGCATCAGACCGCCTTGCGCAAATGGATGGGCTGGATCACCGACTGGTCACCGTCGAGCACCATCAGCACCAGGTCCTGGTCGTGGATGTCCTTGAGGCGTATCCGCGTCACCGGCCCCTTGATGTCGCCGGTCCGCAGGATGTGGCCATCGCTGGTACACAGGTCGAAAAGCGCGTCCTCGCTGCCCGGCTCATAGTCGAACATCAGCAACTGCTCGATCTTGTCGATCCGGATCCTCAGCTCATTGGCATGCGTCTCCCTTTCCATAGGATGGCCATTTGGTTGCAGGCTTTCCTACGGGGCCGGGCCGTCGAAAGTTCGCGCGCCGGTCGGCCGCTGCACCGGTCAGTTGCCCTGGTCGTTGAAGATCCACTGCGGCGCGTACATCGGAAGGGGCCTTGTGGCTGTCATGTCGATGGAATTGGTGTCCTGCCCGAAACTAGCCCATCCGCCTGCAGCAGCGGTGGCCTGAACGAGCACCGGTGCGCCGGCATTCGTGAGCGGCAAGGTGATGCATCGTGCGATTCCGTCCGCCCGGCACCGGCCCTCGGCCCAAAACCGCCGTTGCTGCCTTCGCACGGGCCGCAGGCGTACCTTTCACTACCTTCCCCGGAACCAAAACCCCTTGTCATGGCCATACGTGCATTGATCGTGGACGACGAACCGGATGCCCGGGAGAACCTCCGCCTGATGCTGGAGGACCAATGCCCCGAGGTGGAGGTGGTGGGCATGGCCGCCTCGGCCGGGGAGGCGCGCCGCTTGATCGCGGAGGAAGGGCCCCAAAGCCTGTTCCTGGACATCAAGATGCCCGGTGAGGACGGTTTCGCCCTGCTGCGCTCCCTGCCCGAGCCCCACCTGCCGGTGGTCTTCACCACGGCATACGACGAGTTCGCCCTGCGCGCCTTCAAGGAAAATGCGCTGGACTACCTGGAAAAACCGATCGACCCGGCCGAGCTGCGGCGTGCCGTGGGCAAGCTGGTGCATGCGCTGGGCGACCCCGGGGAGATGCGTGCGCGCAACGACAACCTGCGGTCCGTGATGGCCGACCCCGTGTCGCCGCTGAGCAACCGGGTGGCCGTGCCAAGCCGCGACGGCCTGGTCCTGCTGCGCCACGAGGACATCCTGTACCTGGAGGCCAGCGACAGCTACACCGTGGTGCATGCACGCGACGGCAGGCGCACCGTCAGCAGCAAGCATATCCGCGTGTTCGAGAACAACCTCGATCCGCGGAAATTCTTCCGCGTGCACAAGTCATACATCATCAACCTGGAGCACCTGGCCAGCTTCAGCCGCAGCGAGGGCAACATGGCCGTGCTGGACAACGGTGCGCTGGTGCCGGTAAGCAGGCGCAAACTACCCGAGCTGATGGCGATGCTAAACACCTTCTGACCGTGGACCGCTCCCGCATGCACGCACATCATCCCGGGCACCTGCGCCTGCCCGTGCTGCTGGTGCTGCTGTGGGGTGCGTGCCTGCCTGCCCGGGCCCAGCAATACGGGTTCACCCAGCTGACGCCACGCGACGGGCTGGCACAAAGCCAAGTGCGCTGCATGGCCCAGGACAAGGCCGGCTACCTCTGGTTCGGCACCTTGGGCGGCGCCAGCCGCTTCGACGGGTTGGACTTCACCAACTTCGGCTTGCGCGACGGCCTGCCAGACCCCCAGGTGAACACCCTGCTGGGCGCATCCGATGGCACGGTATGGCTGGGCTGCGGCAGCTCGTTGGTCCGCTTCAACGGCCGCCGCATGCAGGTGGTGCCCCTGCCGCCCATCGGCGAAAGCCGCGTGCTGGCGCTGGCCGAGGGCGCGGACGGCATCATCTATGTGGGCACCGACGGATCGGGCTTGCTACAGGTGCAAGGCGGCGAAGCATCGGTGTTGGCCGTACCACCGGCCGACTCGGCCAGCCATGTCCGCGCGCTGTTGGCCTTGCCGGACGGCGACCTGCTGGTGGGCCTGCGCAACGGCCTGCTGCGCAAAACGGGCGATGCTTGGCACGCCGTTGCCCTGCCCATACCGGCGGCGGTAAGCTCACTGGACCTGGCACCGGACGGCACCATCTGGGCGGGAACATACAACGGCGGCCTCATCGGACTGCCGTCCAACGGCCGGCCGGTGGTGTTCGATGAAGCCAAGGGGCTGCTGCAGAACAATGTCCGCTCCGTGCTCGCCGACCGGAACGGGCGGGTTTGGGCCGCCACCAAGTTCGGGGTGAACCTGCTGAAGAACGGACAACTGCGAGCCTTTACCGTGCACCAGGGCATGCCCAACGACAACATCTGGTGCCTGTTCAGGGATGGCGACGGCAACATCTGGATCGGCACGGACGGGGCCGGGGTGCTGCGCTACACGGGTGACAGCTTTGTCACCTACACCGTGATCGACGGGTTGTGCAGCGACCAGGTGATGGCCGCCCTGGCCGACAAACAGGGCGACATCTGGCTGGGCACCTACGGCAACGGCGTGTGCCGGATGGACGGCATGGCCCAGGTCACCACCTTGGAAGGATTGGCGAACAACACGGTGTGGTGCGGGGTGGTGGCCGCCGATAGCAGCCTGTGGTTCGGCACCAGCGACGGGCTCAGCCATGTGCGCCACGGAAAGGTGCAACCCTTGCCGGCGGACCGCACCTTGGCCGGGCAGCGCGTGCTGGCTTTGTACCTGCATCCTTCGGGCGACCTGTGGTGCGGCACCCGCGACGGCCTGCAGATCCTCCACCCCGATGGCCGCATCGACGGCCGCAACGACCTGGACGGCATCCCCCTGCGCGGGGTGCGCAACATCAAGGAGGATGCCGACGGGGCCGTATGGCTGGCCACCGACCGGGGCGTGGTGAAGCTCAAGGGTGAAAGGGCCGAGGCCTTCACCACGGCGGACGGGCTGGCCCACAACACGGTCTTCAGCCTCGCCTTCGACCGGAACCAACGCCTTTGGATGGCCACCTCCAACGGGATCACCTGCATGGACCAGGGCCGCATCACCTCCATCGACCTCGGCACCGACTTCGGTTCCAACTTTGTGGACCTCCTGCTGTGCGACCCCCACGGCCAGCTTTGGGCCGGCACCAACAACGGCCTCTTCCGGTTCAACCCGGACAGCCTCCTGCATAACCCCACCCAAAAGGACCACATCACCGATGAGGACGGCCTGCGCGGCATGGAGTTCAACCTGAACGCCGGGTACATCGACCGCCAGGGCCGCCTGTTCTTCGGCACCAATGCGGGATTGCTGATGCACGACCCCACGCGGCCCGGTGCGGCGGTGCGGCCCGGCCCGCCGGTGGCACGCATCACCGGGGCCAACAGCTACCAGGAGCCCGTGCCGGGCTCCGACAGCCTGGGCGTGGGTGATGGGCCGAGCGGCCCGCTGGTCCTGGCCTTCGGCCGCAACCACCTCACCTTCACCTACACCGCCATCGCCCTCGCCACCGGGCGACACGTCCGCTTCCAATACCGCATGGCGGGCTTCGACCCCGGGTGGTTGCCCCCCACCGACGCGCGGTTCGCCAGCTATTCCAACCTGCCCCATGGCAGCTATGTCTTCGAGGTGCGGGCAGAGGACAGGCCCGGGCATTGGGGCCCGGTGGCCGGCATCGCACTGCGCATCACCCCGCCGTTCTGGCTGCGCGGATGGTTCTTCGCCGCCTGCGCCGCCCTCATCGCCATGGCCCTGTGGGCGGTGCTGCACTTCCGTGCCGTGCGCCGCCAACGGGAGGAAAAGACCCGCAACCTGATCCTGCGCTCGCGCATGCTGAAGCTCGAACAGCAGGCCCTCAACGCCAACATGAACCGGCACTTCATCTTCAACGCCCTCAACAGCATCCAGTACAGCATCAACCGGCAGGACCGCGACACGGCGAACAAGTACCTCACCAGCTTCGCCAAGCTGATCCGCAAGAACCTCGATGCCAACCAGGGCGATACCACCACCCTGGCCGAGGAGCTGGAACGCCTGGAGCTGTACCTCGTGCTGGAGCACATGCGGTTCAAGGACAAGTTCAGCTACCGCATCACCGTTGCACCGGAGGTGGATGCCCGAAAGGTGGCCATCCCTGCGATGATGTTGCAGCCCTACGTGGAGAACAGCATCTGGCACGGCATCCTGCCCGCCGACCGGCCCGGGAGCGTGGAGGTCAGCGTGGAGCAGGGGGACCAAGGGCGCGTGCGGGTGCGCATCACGGACAACGGCGTGGGCGTGGACACCAGCCGGGAAAGCAAGGCGGGGCGGCCCGCCGACCACATTTCCCGGGGCATCGAGATCACCAAGGGCCGCGCCGACCTGTTGCGCAACCTGCACCTGGCCGACATCCGGATACAGGGGCCGGAGCAGATCAGGGACCTCGACGGGGAAAGCGGAACGCAAGTGATCATCGACCTGCCGCCAGGGCCCGATGGAAAAGTCGTGGAACGGGATTTGTCAACACCGGAATGATCGTTTAGCTTTGTTATCCATGCCAGGGTTGGTACATAGGGCCTTATGGAAGATGGCGGGTGCCGGAGCGGTCCTGCTGGTTGTCCTTGCAGGCTGCGGGAAGGAAGAGCTGATGCCTCCCGCAGGGCACGCGGGCACGCCGGCCAAGGTGGAAAAAGCCGGGGGCGCACGGGGGGACACGGTCATCGTGAAACCCTACCATGGAACGTCCGCCCCCATCTCGGACGACGGTGACGACCTGGGCGACAAGGAAAGCCGGGGCCGGCCGGGTCGCTGATCACGCGCATTGGAAAAAGCCCGGATTTCCGGGCTTTTTTGATGCCCCGGCACCGTTGGTCGTCCGCTTTCCGCCATTCCCCGGCGATGCCGCACCCGGCACCATCAGGCCATTTATCTTGACCGGTACATTCCTGCCGGGGCCATGCCGAACGCCGCACCAGACCATCTGCACCGCTTGATCCACGCCATGACGCGCGCGGAGAAACGCCACTTCAAGTTGTATACCTCGCGGCACCTGCCGGGCGGGCGCAGCAGCCTGCATCTGCTCTTCGACGCGGTGGCCGCCATGCCGGAATACGACCCCGATGCGCTGCGCGAAAAGTTTGCCGGGCAGGCCTTCATGCGCCGGTTCCCCATCACCAAGCGGCGCCTTTACGAGGCCGTGCTGGAAAGCCTGGACGCCTTCCATGCCGGCAGCAACGTGGACGACAAGGTCAGCCGGATGCTGCACCATGTGGAGATCCTTTTCGCGAAGGCGCTGCATGCCGATGCGGCCAAGGTGCTGCGGACCGCTGCCGACCTGGCGCGTGCGCACGACCGGCAGCCCTTGCTGTTGCAGGCGGCCGAATGGGAACGGCGCATCATGGAACGGTCCAACTACGCGGGCATCACCGATGCCGCGCTGGCCGGACGGGCCAAGGAGGTGGAAAGGGCAGCGGCGCAATGGATGGAGGCCGATGCCCTGTGGGCGCTGAAAAGCAATGCCTTCCGCCTGCTATGGCGCAACGGGCAGGCCGCGGGGCGGGAACAACTGCGGGAGCTTGGCGGCGCCCCCCTGCTGGCCCAAGGCGTGCGGCCGGGGAGCGCGTATGCCCGTTTCCTGCACCACCACGTGCGCAGTGCATTGGCCTTCGCCCGCAACGACCTGCAGACCTGCGAGGAACAGTTGGAGCGCTGCGCCCAAGTGGTGGAGCGGGAGGGAGGCCGGCTGTACGACAGCGCGGGCCTGCTGCTGGGCGTAATGGGCAACCTGGCCCACGTACGCATGCGCCTGGGCCGCCACCAGGAGGCCCTGGAAGGCTTCCGCCGGTTCCGCCAACTGCCCCTGATGATGAAGCAGGCCCCCAACCCCGACCTGGGGATGAAACTCTTCGTGATGGGCAGTAGCCTGGAGCTTTCCGTACGTTCCATGCAGGGCGAATTCGCCAAGGCCATGGCCTGCACGCACGACCTGGAGGCGGGCCTGGAAAGGCACGGGCAACAGGTGGGCGCCGTGCGCCGCGCGGAGTTGATGTTGCAGGCCGCCTACGCCTGTTTCGGTGCCGGGGAACATGGGCAGGCCCTGCGCTGGTGCAACCGCCTGCTAAGCGAAAAAGGCATCGAGGGATTCGCCCAGGTACACGCCCTGGGGCGCATGCTGAACCTGGCGGCGCTGATGGAACTGGGGCGCACGGCACAGCTGGCCTACGTGGTGCGCAACACGCAGCGCTTCCTGCGGCGCAACGGCCCCGCCCTGGCGATGGAGGCCGCATTGCTGGACCATGCACAGGCCATGGCCAAGGGCATGGACGCCAATAGCCTGCGGGCCGCATGGCCGCTGCTGCATGCCCGCTTGGCGGCCCACGCAAACGGCCCCTGTGCCGCGCTGCTCGACCAAGTGGACTTCCTGCTGTGGGCGCAGGCCAAGGCCGAAGGGCGCAGCTTCGGGGAACTGGTACGGGACCGGTGGCAGGCACGCCATCGCGGGCCGGCGGCGGCAAACCCCCAGCGGGCGGCGTGAACTACTTTCACTCCGTGGACCAACGCATCAATCGCGCCGTTGCGCACGGACCCTCGTCCAAGGCCCGCCCGTGGCTGGTGGCCGGATGCCTGGCCCTGGCTGCCGCCCAGGCCGTGGCCCAGGAGCATGTCGTGGCGCTGGACCAAGGCTGGAGCTTCCGCCAGGCGGGCACCGATACTTGGCATCCGGCCACCGTGCCCGGCGAGGTCCACACCGACCTGTTGCGCAACGGGCTGATCCCCGACCCGTATCGGGACTTCAACGCCGACAGCGTGCAGTGGGTCGAACGCGCCGCCTGGGAATACCGGTGCACCATCCATGCCGATGCGGCACTCCTGCGCAACGGGCAGGTCGACCTGGTCTTCAAGGGGCTCGACACCTTCGCCGGCGTATACCTGAATGATTCACTGCTGGGCCGCACGGACAACATGTTCCGCACGTGGACCTGGCCGGTGAAGGCACGCCTGAGGCCGGGCGCGAATGAGCTCCGGGTAACTTTCCCGAGCGCCGTGGCCGAAGGTGATGAGCGGCGGAAGGCCTACGGCATCCAGCTTCCGGCGGACAGCGACCCCTCGGGCACCAGCCCGTACGTCCGCAAGGCGGCCTATCAGTTCGGCTGGGATTTCGCCCCGCGCCTGGTGGGCTGCGGCATCTGGCAACCCGTGGAGCTGCACGCGTGGAACGGTGCCACCCTCACCGCCATGCTGCTGGACCAGGAGCTGCGGGGGGACAGCCTGCGGGTACGCGTGCGGGCCGGCATGAAGGGCGACGCCGCCACGGCGGGCTACCTTTTCCTCGACGGCGTCCCGGCCGGGTCCGCGGCGCGGGAAGCGGACCATCTCGCGTTCAGCCTGGCGGTGCACCGCGACCAAGCGTGGTGGCCCCTGGGCAGCGGCCCGCAGCGGATGCACCGGTTGCGCGTGGAGGCGGTGGACCGGCAAGGGCGGACCCTGTGCGCGATGGAACGGGCCGTGGGGTTCCGTTCCGTGCAGCTGGACCAGGAACCCGACAGCATCGGCCGGCCGTTCACCTTCGTGATCAACGGCACACCCACGTTCATGAAGGGTGCCAACGTGGTGCCTCCGGACCTCTTCCCGTCCCGCGCCGGTGATCCCGCCTGGGTGGCCCTGGTGCGCCACGCCCGGCGTGCCCACATGAACATGCTGCGCGTGTGGGCCGGCGGCATCTATCCGCCCGATGCCTTCTTCCAGGCATGCGACACCGCCGGCATCCTCGTGTGGCAGGATGTGATGTGCGCCAACCTGGTGCCTGCGGAGGGCGATTTCCTGGATGGCTTGCTGCAGGAGGTGCGGGGACAAGGTGAACGTCTGTCGGCGCACCCCTCGCTGGCCTTGTTCTGCGGCAACAACGAACTGGAAGTGGCGTGGAACAACTGGGGCTGGCAGGCGAGGTACGGCCTGCACGGCGCCGATTCCGCCCGCGTGATCGACGGCAACCACGCCCTGTGGAAGGAACTCCTTCCCGCGGAGCTGGGGCGGTCAGGGGTGCCCTATACCTGGACCAGCCCGCTGAGCAACTGGGGCCATGCGCCGGGCCTGCGCAACGGCGACCTCCACTACTGGGGCGTGTGGCATGGTGATGAACCCCTCAGCGCCTATGCCCGCAACGTGGGCCGTTTCGTCAGCGAGTACGGTTTCCAAAGCTGGCCGGACAGCACCCTGTTGGCGCGGTACATCCATCCCGGCGACCTGCACCTGGGCAGCGGCGCGCTGCGCTGGCGCCAGCGCAGCTACAAGACCGATGCGCCGATCTGGAAGGCGATCAGGCAGGAGCTGGGCACGGAACCGGCCACGCTGGGCGCGTTCATCTCCGCCAGCCAGGCCGTGCAGGCCAAGGCTTGCCAGCTTGCCATCGAGGCGCATCTGGGGGCACGGCCGCGCTGCATGGGCACGCTGCCATGGCAGCTCAACGATTGCTGGCCGGGGCCCAGCTGGAGCCTGGTGGACTACGGGGGAAGATGGAAGCCCGCGATGGAGGTGGTGGAAAGGCTGTACCGGCCCTGAACTTCCAGGACTATCGCGTCATATTTCTCCCGCCAGTACTGGGAATGTGCCGGAACAGCAGGCCCAGCGTGCGACGATCCCGTCCCCCTCGCGCCCGCCGAACGGCGGGCCCAGGGCGAGGGGGCGGACCAAGGCGAGCGTCGGTCCGGGGAGCAAGGAACGCATGCCGGGCCTGCTGTTCCTACCCCTTTGCCGAAGTCCTGACCGTTGATGAATTAAAACCCGATAGCCCTGTTGAACTTCACGCCTGCGTGGCCGTGCCGGGTACATTTGCCCAACCCCGGTCCCCCGGGACGGGAAATGTTGCAACCACCATGGCCCATCAAAACCTGCTTGTCGCCGATGATGGCGGCATCCGCACCCTCACCATCAACCGCCCCGACCAGTTGAATGCGCTGAACCGCGCCACCATCGCCGAGCTGGACCAAGCGCTGACCGAGGCCGAGGCCGACCCCGCCGTGCGCGTGCTCATCCTTACCGGCAGCGGCCCCAAGGCCTTCGTGGCGGGCGCGGACATCAAGGAATTCGCGCATTTCAGCGTGGCCGAGGGCAAGGCCCTCAGCGCCGACGGGCACCGCAAGCTCTTCGACCATGTGGAACAGCTGAACAAACCGGTGATCGCCGCAGTGAACGGCTTCGCCCTGGGCGGCGGGCTGGAGCTGGCCATGAGCTGCCACATCCGCGTGGCCAGCGGCAACGCGCGCATGGGCCTGCCCGAGACGAGTTTGGGCGTGATCCCCGGCTACGGCGGCACGCAGCGCCTGGCCCGCCTGGTGGGCAAGGGCAAGGCCATGGAGATGATCTTCACCGCCGGGATGATCAAGGCGGATGAAGCCCTGCAATGGGGCCTGGTGAACCACGTGGTACCGCAGGCCGAGCTGATCGCCAAGTGCAACGAGCTGGCCGCTGCCATCCTGAAGAATTCGCCCACCGCACTGGCCGCCGCCATCCGCGCCGTGAACGCCGGCTTCGAGCCCGGCGCCGACGGCATGCGGCGCGAGATCGAGGAGTTCGGCAAATGCTTCGGCACCTCCGATTTCAAGGAAGGCACCACGGCCTTCATGGAAAAGCGCAAGGCGAGCTTCAGTGGGCAGTGATCTTCCACCGATTACGCCGATTGCACTGATTGAGATCCATGGCTGCTTTGGCACTTCATCTGCGAAATCGGTGAACCTGGTGGCCGCAATCCCGTGAACGTACCCTTAGCCCGAAGATTGACACGCGGTACTTTCGTTTCAAAAACCACGTACATGGGAAAGAGTGCATCTATTGCCTCGGGCGACCATATTGAGGCCATGAAAAAGGAAGGTCTCATCAAAGCGTTGGAGCATGGCGAGCGGTCCGGGTTCGTTAAGGACATTGACCGGGTCGAGTTCATGAAAGGCTTGCGTCGCAGAAGCAAGCAATTCGGTGCAGAAGGGGTCAGAGCCTCCGAGGAAAAGCACAAGGAGAGTTTCAGCGGGCGATGATCTTCCACCGATTACGCCGATTGCACCGATGACATGCACGTGCGCCACCAATCTGCGAAATCGGTGAAACCGGTGGACGCATTCCCATGAGTGTCCTGCGCAAGCTCGCCGGCCAGACGGCCATCTACGGGGCCAGCAGCATCGTGGCGCGCTTCCTCAACTACCTGCTCACGCCCCTGTACACCAGCCGCGGCGTGTTCGCCCCGGCCGCCTTCGGCGTGATCACCGGGCTCTATGCCTGGACGGCCTTCCTCAACGTGGTGCTCACCTACGGGATGGAGACCACCTATTTCCGCTTCGCCACCAAGCACCAGGGCAACCCGCGGATCTTCGCCACCTCGGCCTGGCTGTTGGCGTTCACCAGCAGCGTGTTCATCACCCTGGGCCTGTTCTTTTCGCCCGGCATCGCCACCGCCATCGGCTATCCGGACCACGTGTTCTCCGTGCAGATGCTCATCGCCATCATCGGCGTGGAGGCTGCCACCGCCGTGCCCTTGGCCAACCTGCGGCTGAAGGAACGCCCGTGGAAGTTCGCCGGCGTGAACATCCTCAGCGTGCTGGTGGTCGTGGTCGGCAACCTGTTCATCTTCATGTACTGCAAGCCCCGCTTCGATGCCGGGCAGGCCAATGCCTTGATCGAGGCGGTCTACTCCCCCTCCCTGGGCGTGGGCTACGTGTTCCTGATCAACCTCATCGGGTCGGTGCTGAAGTTCCTGGTGCTGGTGCCCGACTGGCCGGCGCCGCACTTGCGACGCAAGGATGTGGGCTTCGATGCCAAGCTCCTGCGGCCCATGCTCGCCTTCGGCCTGCCGCTGCTGGTGGCCGGCCTGGCGGGCATGACCAACGAGACCGCCGACCGCGTGCTGATGAAGCACCTGCTGCCCGCCGACGTGGCCGACGCGCAGATCGGCATCTACGGCGCCTCCTACAAGCTGGCCATCCTGATCACGCTCTTCATCCAGGCCTTCCGCTTCGCCGCAGAGCCCTTCTTCTTCAGCCATGCCAAGGAGAAGGACAGCCGCCAGACCTTCGCCCGCATCATGAACATCTTCGTCGCCGTGTGCATGGGCGCCTTCCTGCTGGTGATGCTCTTCCTGGACCTGTTCCGCTGGTTCATCCCCAACCCGGAATACTGGCCCGGCCTGGTGGTGGTGCCCATCCTGATGATGGCCAACGTGTTCCTGGGCATCTACTACAACCAGAGCGTGTGGTACAAGCTGAGCGACCGCACCGGCGCGGGCGGGGCCATTTCCGTGATCGGGGCGGTGATCACCCTGGTGCTGCTGTTCTGGTGGATCCCCCTTTTCGGATACCTCGGCGCCGCCTGGGCCACCTTCATCTGCTATGGCGCGATGACCGTGGTGAGCTATGTGTGGGGCCAGAAGCACTATCCCATCCCCTACAATGTGCGGCGCGTGCTGGGCTACATGGCGGCCGGGGTGTTCCTGTGGTGGGGCTGCGAACAACTGCCGTTGGAGGGCCTGCCGAAATATGCGTTGCGCGCCGTGGTGCTCCTGGGCTTCCTGGGGTCCGCGTGGCGCCTGGAGCGGCGGCCGACGGCCCGTTGACCACCTCCTCAGCGCGATGGCAGCGCTCCTTGCGGGGTTCCTGAAATACTGGTCACCGCCCAATTGCCCGCGTTCAGGCCGCCGCTGCTGCTGCTTTGATACAGGCCGTAGGCATTGCTGGTGGTGTACACCACGATCTGGTGCCGCGAGGATGCCGCACCGATGGGCGTGCCGGCCAGGGAGGTCACCGCCCAGTTCCCTACGTTCAGGTTGTTGGACATCTCGGATTGATAGAAGCCATAAGCATGCGTGCTGGTGTACACCACCACCTGGTTCACGTTGCTCACGGCATCGATCACCTCGCCCTCCAAGGTGGTCACCTTCCAGTTGCCGGCGTTGGGGCCCGTACTGCTTTCGCTCTGGTTGAAGCCATACGCATGGTTGTCCGTGTATACCACGATGGTCTTTTCGGATGCGACCGCACCTTTCACCGTGCCTTCCAGGATGGTTGTTGCCCAGTTTCCGGCATTGAGCCCCGAGCTGCCGCCGGACTGGTAAAACCCGTACGCTTGGCTATCGGTGTAGACCACCACCATGTTGCCCGCCCGCACCATGTCGCAGCCCGGTGCGCCGGCCGCGCCCGGAGGCCCCGGGGGACCTGCGGGACCTGCCTGGTTGTTGCCCGCATGCAATGCGTAGGGCACGCTCAGCAGTTCGCGGGACCCATCAATGCTGTACGCCGTGCCCCCCAAGGGGTCGGATTCCGTGCGCAGGAAGAACGGCCCGTCGGCCCATTGGATACCCTCCATGGTCCCCTCCACCGCCGTGCCGCCGCCCAGCTCCGCGGTCACCAGCCCGTTGGCGTTGGTGGTGGCCTGGTGCGTCTCCACATAGACGGGAACCCCGTCCCCGCTGCCTTGCACGATGCTCAGGCGCAGGCCCACCGGTGCGTCGGTCAACAGGTTGCCCGACGCATCGCGCATCACCGCCTGGAAGCTCATGCGCTGCGGCACCTGGGCGGCAACGGTCAATACGCATAGGGAAACGAGGGTGAACAGGAGGGTCCGCATGGTTCAGCGTTTGATCAGTGGCAGCAGCGTGGAACGGGCGTCGCCACCGCGGATGAGAATGAAATAGGAGGCGGCCGGCCATTCTCGCACGGGGATGGAAAAGAGCGTGGCCGCGACCGGCCCTTCGGCGATGCGCCGCCCGCTTGCATCCTGCACCTCATAGCGCATGCCCGGTGCCCACCCGCCGCGCAGGTCAATGGCCACCTGGTCGGTAGCGGGGTTGGGCCACAAGACCATGCCCGGGTCCATGGCGTGCGCCGGAACGGAAACGGTCAGCATCTCCACCGGATGCTGCACGCCCTGCGCCATGCTGCCATACGGGGATCCCAGCCAGGCATCATCGATCTGGCCGAGCGTCCAGGCCATGGAGCCGCCGATGCCCGCGGCATCGCCCCCGCCAGCGGGGTTGGCCTGCTGGGCGTGGAGCGGGCCGCATACGGCCCAGCCAAGCATGAACAAGAGCGGCTGGTGGAAGCCCATTCATCAAATTTACGGCCCCGCTCCCAATTGGGCCGGATCTCAGGCGGCGTCCACCTTTACCGAGGTCATCGTCAACGATCCCGCCAAGGGTGCGTCGTTGAAGAGCGTGGCCTGCTCGCCCTTGCCCTGCAGGGCCAAGGTGTAGAGCAGCGGCAGGAAATGCTCGGCGGAGTTGATGGCCAGGTCGAAGGCGGCGCCCTGCTTGTGGAAGTCGATCAGCGGGCGGTGGTCGCCGCTGCGGATGGCCTGCTTCATCCGTGTGTCGGCCTCCTGCGCCCAGTCATAGACGAAGGGCTCGTTGATCTTGTCCCAGGCCACCATCCGCAGGTTGTGCACCATGTTGCCGCTGCCGATGATCAGCACGCCCTTGTCCCGCAGGGTGGCAAGCTCGCGGGCCATGGCGTAGTGCCGTTCCGGCTGCAGGGTGCGGTCCAGGCTCAGCTCGATCACGGGCACATCGGCTTGCGGATACATGTGCTTCACCACGGTCCAGGCGCCATGGTCCAGGCCCCAGCCATGGTCCAGGGTCACCGTGTTGGTGTGGATCAGCGCCTGCGTTTCCGCGGCCAGCCCCGGGTTGCCCGGCGCGGGGTATTGCTGCTCGTACAGCTCCCTGGGGAAGCCGCCGAAATCGTGGATGGTGCGCGGGGCGGGCATGGCGGTCACCTGCGTGCCGCGTGTTTCCCAATGGGCGCTCACCACCAGGATGGCCTGCGGCTTGGGGATCTCCCGTGCCACTTGCCGGAAGCCCTGCACGAAGATGTTCTCTTCGATGGCGTTCATCGGGCTGCCGTGCCCCACGAACAGGACCGGCATGCGCGGGCTGCGCGGCAGGCTGTCGCCCAGGTCCCGAAGGCTGCGTGGTTCCATGGCTTTCAGGGTCAGCGGCAAGGTGGCCAACGCGGCCAGGAATTGCCTGCGGTCCATGTTGCAAAGTTCGGTGATGCGCAGGGGAACCACCGACCTCCACAGATGAACCAAGATCGTTGATTGCTGCACGCTCCTGCGCGTGTGGTGTGTTGAATGGGGACCACGGATCCACACGGTTGGACGCATTCCCTTGGGACTCCTGGCCCATGACATTGAGGCCATCCTTGCTTTCGGCCGGGGCCATTTGGATCAGTGGTACGATCTACTCGGTGAACTGAGACCGGCCAAAGGAACAAACCCGCAAGCCCAAGAATGGAAAGGCTCACCCTGGGATCGCGGCCTTGTCTCGGCTGCCTTTCGCAAGGCCCTCCAACCGATCGCCTCACTCCTGCACGAACACGCGCTTCACCCTAGGGCTGATCGCCGTCAAGGCCTCATAGGGAATGGTGCCCATGCGCTGTGCATGTTCCTGCACGGGATGCGCCGGTGAGAAGACGAAGGCCGTGTCGCCGGGCCGGCAGTCGATGCCGGTGACGTCCACCATGCACATGTCCATGCAGATGGAACCGACGGTGGGTGCAGGCCGGTGGTGGATGTACACCAGGCCGCGCCCTTCGCCGAGGCTGCGCGGGAAGCCGTCCGCGTAGCCGATGGGCAGGATGGCGAGCCGCATGGCTTTCCCCGCCTTGCCGCGCCGGCCGTAGCCGATGGTGTCGCCCGCGGGGATCGTCTTCACCTGCGCGACCACGGTGCGCAAGGTCTCCGCCGGGAGCAGCAGCGCGGTCTCCGCCGCGTTGGCGCCGATGCCGTGCAGGCCGATGCCCAGGCGCACCATGTCCAGCCGTGCTTCGGGGAAGCGCGTGACGGCCGCCGAGTTGGCGATGTGCAGCAGGGGGCCGGGGCCGGTCACCTCCGTGATGGCTGTGGCCATGGTGCGGAAGCGTTCGAGCTGCTGGCGGGTGAAGGCATCCTGCGCGGGGTCCTCGCTGGTGGCCAGGTGGCTGAAGACGGAGGCCACGCGCAGTGCGCTTTGATGGCGCAGCGCATCGATCAGGGCGGGCAGCTCGTCGGCCTGGAAGCCCAGGCGGTGCATGCCGGTGTCCAGCTTCAGGTGCACGGGCGGTGCGTCGGGCACATGGGCGGCGAAGTCCAAGGCGGCCTGCAGCGAGTGTTGGTCGTACACCTCGGCCTCCAGGTGGTGGCGGTGCAGCACCTCCATCGGCACGGGTTCCGGGTTCATCACCAGCACCGGTGTGCGGATGCCCTGGCGCCGCAGCTCGATGCCCTCATCGGCGTAAGCCACGCCCAGCCAGGCCACCTGCTCATGCGCGAAGAAGCGCGCCAGTTGCACCGCGCCGCTGCCGTAGCCGCCGGCCTTCACCATGGCCATGATGCGCACCTGCGGGCCGCACAGCTCGCGGTAGTGGTTCAGGTTGTGGCGCAGCGCCTCGGTACTCACTTCCATTACGGTGCCGTGGGTGCGCTCCTCCCAGCGCTCCACCACGCGCTCCAGGCCGAACTCCCGCGCACCCTTCACCAGCACCACGGCACCGTTCAGCGGCGGTTGCGGCAGCGCCTGCAGCAGGCTTCCGGCATCGGGGAAGAAGCGCGTGTCCTTGGCGAAGAGCGCGGCATGTTCCCGCAGGCCGGGGCCCACGGCGATCAACTGGTCCACTTGCGCGGCGCTGAGCAAGGCCGCCATGCGCGCATGGCGGGGCGCGGGGTCGTCGCTGCTGCCCGCGATGTCGGACAGCACCACCACCTTGCGGCGGCCGCCGGCCGTGCGGGCCAACTGGTTCAGCGCGATGGTGAGCGAGGCGAGGTCGTTGCTGTATGCGTCGTTCAGCAGGGTGGTGTTCTGCAGGCCGGGCAGCAGCTGCATGCGCATGCTCACCGGTTGCAGGTGGCGCACACGCCGCGCGATCACGTCCGGGTCCCGGCCCAGCAACAGCAGCACCGCGATGCAATGCAGGGCATTTTCCACCGAGGCCGCGTCCACGAAGGGCAGCTCCACGCCGAAGGCACGGCCTTGCCAGCGAAGGTCGATCCGCATGGTGTCGCCGTCCGGCTTTTCGGCGAGGACCAGCAACGCGGCACCCTCGTTCCGCCCCCAGCCCAGCCGTTGCACATCCTTCAGCGCCGACAAGGCTTCGTGCACCACCGCGTGGTCGCGGCAGTAGACCACCGTTTCCGCATGGCGGAACAGCTTGGCCTTTTCCGCGGCCTTTGCAG
>WBZR01001541.1_pt1 | contig 28140 bp, 30 predicted proteins | sample 5204231 | NCBI WGS metagenome assembly WBZR01 (sample SAMN12412403, study PRJNA552823) | activated sludge metagenome | isolation source: activated sludge from anammox sidestream of wastewater treatment plant... | place: USA: Virginia | collected 2017-08
CCGCGATTGGACCTACCGGAGGAGGCCGGCGTCGCTGAGGGCCTGTTTCATGGTGCTGCCGATTTCGGCTGGCGAATCACTCACGCGGGCGCCAGCAGCACGGAGCGCGGCCTTCTTGTTTTCCGCCTTGCCGTCTTCGCCGCTGATGATTGCACCAGCATGCCCCATCCGGCGGCCGGGAGGTGCAGTGGCCCCGGCGATGAAGGCGACGACAGGCTTCCTGACGTGTGCCTTGATGTACTCCGCAGCTTCCTGTTCGGCACTCCCGCCGATCTCGCCGACCATGACGATGGCATCGGTATCGGGGTCTTCGTTGAGCATCCGAACGGCTTCGACCTGGCGCGTGCCGATGATGGGGTCGCCGCCGACGCCGATGCACGTGCTCTGCCCGATACCGAGCTCGGTGAGCTGGGCAACGACTTCGTAGACGAGCGTGCCGGAGCGGCTCACGACGCCGACACGGCCGGGCAGGAAGACATCGCCGGGCATGATGCCGACGCGGGTCTTCGTACCGGGGGTGATGACGCCGGGGCAGTTAGGGCCGATGAGGATGGAGCCGCTCCCCTGGAGAGCCTTCTTCACCATCACCATGTCCATGACGGGGATCCCTTCGGTGATGCAGACGATGAGCGGCACCTTCGCAGCAGCAGCTTCGAGGATGGCATCGGCGGCGAAGGGAGCGGGGACGAAGATAATCGAGACGTTCGCGCCCGTCTGCTTCACCGCCTCCTGGACGGTGGAGAAGATCGGAACGCCGTCCTGCTGTTCGCCGCCACGCTTCGGGTGGATGGCGGCGACCACATTCGTGCCGTAGGCGATGGAGCGGCGCATGTGGTTGGCGCCTTCAGTGCCAATACCCTGGACCATGAGGCGCGTGTTTGCATCAAGCAGGACGCTCAAGTTCGTACCCTGGGAAGCGATTTCCGAATTGCCGATTCCCGGGCACGACTGCCGGCCGGCGGGGGCGGATTCCCCAACGCGAGAGGATACACCGCCAGGCGGTTAGTGTCCGTGGCGGGCGCGATTGCAGTTCGAAAAGAGCGGACGCCTACGCACGCCCGTCCATCAGGCGGCGAAGCCGCCGCCACTCGGCACCGGCTATGGGGCGATAGACGCGCGGGAACTGTTTGCGCAGGTCTTCGGCCTGGATACGGTAGCGTTCGGCGATTGCACCCATGACGAGGAGGGCGGCGGGGCCGAGGCGGCGTGCGGAGGCGTGCGCCATATCCTCGAGCTGGTCCATGGCCACATAGGCGTCCTGGTGGAGCCCGAGAACATCCTGCATAGCCGTGACACGCGCGCTGAAATCGGTGGCAGGCTTTCCATAGATGGGACCGACGAACTCAATGGCATAGCGGAGTTTCTTCGCATCGATGCGAAGAGCGTGGTAGTGCTCGGGTGGCGAACCGGGGTTGATGGCATCACCGAGCTTCCGGACGCGGCGATAACGCTTCTCGACGAGGCCAGGTGCGACCCCAAGAATCGGGAGCGAGCCGGGTGCGAAGGTGCGGGGGATGCCGCGGCCAAGGAAGGCCGCGAAGCGTTCGACGAAGTGGTCGTAATGACGTGAGTTGAGCGCGGTGAGCATCCTGGCACGGGCCCGGTTACGGCGCAGGTGAAGGAGGGCCTCGACGGAATCGAGGACGGTGGCCTGGGATTCGCTAAAGCCCGAGCGCCATTCGTCCATGCGTTCGAGCTGGACATCGAGGTCGCGTACTTCGCCCAGGGCGGCGGCGAGCCAGCCGAGCTCCTGGCGGTAGAACGCCATACGCGGGGGCAGGTAGGGAGCGAAAGCCGACATGGCAGCACGCATACGGCGAGTCGCGACGCGCATGTCGTGGAGGGCCTCGATGTCCTCGCCGAGGCGGGTGCCAGGTTCGTTCGCGAGGAACGTCGCGAACTGCTTGCGGAGGATGGCGTAGCCGACCTTGCCGGCGGTCATCTCGGCGGAAATCGTAGAGGGGCCAAGGCCGTGGGCGATGTGGGAGACGGACTGGCCCGTCGCGTTCAGAGCTGCCTCGAACTTGGAGGTTGTCGCCGGGACGAGATGAGCAGTGGCGACCAGGACGTTGACGAAGCGGCGGGCACGCTCGACAGCCGCTGAGCCGACCTCTACCTCGATGCGACTCAGGCGGGCGGGTGGCTGTTCGCCGACCGGGATGATGGTGTCATCGACGGCGATCTCGCCCAGTGGGCCCAGCTCGTCGGCGAGATTGAAGAGGCGGCGATCGGTACGGACGGTAAAGATCGGGGAGATGGGACGCTTGCCACAGATGAGGCGGAGCAGCTGACCACACTGCCCGGGGGCGGCGGCGGGCTCGATCGGTTCAACGGGCTCGAGGGGTTCATTGAGTTCAACCCGGCTGCGCAAGGCCGCAACGGCATCAGCCATCGATTTCAGGGTGAGTTCCGGGCCGCTCGCCTTGCGGCGAACACGGCAGGTGTACCCGGCGCGATGGATACGCCAGTCATCCGTATCGAAATAGGTGTCGTCGAGTTGTTTCGAGCCGGCGGAAGCGAGGAGATAACCGGGGACACGGGCGGATTCGAGCCACGAGGTGACAGCTGCGAGATCGGGCGCGTCGAATTGCCACTCGACTTCGAGGTTATCGGTGCCGGCCATGGTTGAAGGATAGCGGACTTTCCCGGTTTCCGACGGCACGAGGGATGAAGAGACCAGCAGACGACAAGGTGAGTGGTCGATTCGCCGGGGTTTCGTCGCGACCTTAGAATCGGCGCTACCGGTCCTTTCGCGGATGAGATCCGCGGCATTTTAGTGGAGGTTCTCCCACATGGTCATGGCCCTTGATGGTGTCAAAGTCCTCGATCTGTCCCGGCTGGCGCCGGGTCCGCATTGTTCGATGCTGTTGGCCGACTTCGGCGCCGACGTGACGCTCGTTGAGGCAGTGCCGGGCTCATCGGCGAAACTCGGCGGTTCCCGCGAGGTGAGCGCCGGTGCGCAGCGGGCAGCGGCCTACAACGCGCTCGGCCGCGGGAAGAAGTCGATCGCGCTGAACCTCAAGGAAGAGGCTGCGCGAGAGATCTTCTACGAGATGGTGAAATCGGCTGACGTGGTGATTGAGGGGTTCCGGCCGGGCGTCGTGAAGCGGCTCGGTGTGGACTACGAGACGCTGGCCAGGATCAACCCGCGGATCATCTGCTGCTCCGTCTCGGGCTTCGGGCAAACGGGCCCATACAGCAACCTCGTGGGCCACGACATCAACTACATCGCGGTAGGTGGCGCACTGGGCGTAACGGGGCGGCCCGGGCAGGCGCCGGCAATCCCCATCAATATCATCGCGGACTTCGCGGGAGGCGGGCTCACAGCGGCGTTTGCGATCTGCGTAGCACTGCTCGCTCGCGAAAAGACGGGCCGCGGGCAGAACGTGGATGTGGGCATGAGCGATGGGGTGATGTCGCTCATGACGATGGCGTTCGCAACGTACTTCTCGGCCGGGTTGGCTATCCGCCCGGGCGAATTCCTCCTCAACGGCTCCGTTCCCTGGTACAACACCTACAAGACAAAGGACGGGCGCTGGTTCTCGATCGGGAGCATCGAGCCGCACTTCTACGAGGCACTCGTGAACGTGATGGGGCTCGAAGAGTACCTTGGGCGGCAACACGATGCATCGGCCTACCCGGAGATGTTCGAGAAGTACGCGGCCGTGTTCGCAACGAAGACCGCAGACGAGTGGATGGAACTGATGTCGCAATATGACATCTGCGCGGCGCCGGTCCTCGAGATGGAGAACGTGGTGACGAACCCGCACAACCTGGCACGGAATATGGTGATCGAGGTCGATTCACCGGTGGGCAAGGTGAAGCAGGTGGGCATCGCGCCGAAGCTCAGCGACACACCCGGCCAGGTGCGAGCGACGGCACCGGTCATCGGGCAGCACACCGACGAGGTCCTGGCAGGTCTCGGGTATGACGCGGCGAAGATCGCAGCGCTGCGAGAACAGGGCGTAGTCGGCTAAGGCCGACGGAGCGAAATCATCGAGGGGCCTCGCCCATTTCGGCGGGGCCTCTCTCTTTCCCGGCCAGGGCCTCGCCGATGCGGATGATGCCCTCGGTGTTCACCTGCGCCAGGAGTTCGAGCGCGGTGCGCCCGATGACCGGAAGCGGATCACTAACGACCTCTGCGAGTGGTACGAGGACGAATCCACGTTCGGCGATGCGTGGGTGCGGGATCGTGAGGCGTTCGCTCTCATAGGCGGAGTCGCCATAGAAAAGAATATCGAGGTCGATCGGTCGAGGACCCCAGCGCCGCGAAGGGCGGCGGCCAAGTTCCCATTCGATGTGCTTGAGGAGATCGAGCAGGGGCTCAGGATCCAGGGCGGTTTCGCCCGCGATTACCGCATTGAGGAACGCCGGCTGATCGGCGGGGACTGGTGGCGTCTCCCATACCGAGGACCAGGTGTCGACGGCTACTCCGCTCACCTGGAGCACGTGGACGGCCGCGCGAAGGTTCGCGAGGCGATCCCCCAGGTTGGCGCCCAGGGCAATCACGACGCGCGTCACGAGTGGCCGGGGCGCCAGTTGTCGCGGGCAACGGCATCGGCGACCTTCGCGAGGCGGACGGCCTGGCGAACGTCATGGACACGGATGATATCGACACCGGCGGCAATTCCCATGGCCGCGGTTGCGAGGGAACCCTCGAGCCGATCGCTGACGGGGGTGCCAAGAATGGCGCCAAGGGTCGACTTGCGGGACGTGCCGAGGAGGATCGGGAGGTCGTAGCTCCAGAGCTCGGGGAGGCGGCGGACCATTTCGACATTGTGGTCTTCCCGCCAACCAAACCCGAAACCGGGGTCAATGATGATCCGCTCACGGGGGATGCCGGCTTCGTCAGCGAGGCAGAGCGAGTGGTCGAAACCGGCACGGATATCGCTGATGACATCATGGAAGGCGCGCCCGCGCTGGTTGTGCATTGCGATGAGCGGCACCCGCGCCTGTGCGACGGTGGCTGCCATGCGAGGGTCGAAGCGGAGCCCGGAGATATCGTTGACCATCGCCGCGCCAGCATCGATCCCGGCCTCGGCAACGCTGGCATGGTAGGTGTCGATAGAGATGGGGAGGCCGGAAACCGAGGCGATCGCGCGAACAGCGGGGATTACGCGAGCAGCTTCCTCTTCCGGGGTGACCGGGTTGGCGTCGGGGCGGGAGGACTCGCCGCCGATGTCGAGGATGTCGGCACCGGCAGCCTCGAAGGCGCGAGCATGTTCGACCGCGAGGCCAATATCACCCGCTACCCCGTCGCCGCTGAACGAATCGGGGGTGATGTTGATGATGGCCATGGTGTACGTGCGCTCACCCCACACGAAGCAACGGCCCGCGACTTCGAGAGCCCGGGCAGCGTAGGAGCGGCGAATGGGCCAGCGGATGGCAGCGTTCAGTCGATAACCTCAAATTCCTGCTCGGTACGTGTTCCGTTTTCGATGTACCAGCAGCGGGTAACAGGATTCTCGCGGTCGGCGACGCCGATAACGAAGTGGACAAAGGGGGGGCCGAAGAAGGTACCCATCATGCGGATATCGGTGGGGCTGGGGATGGGATCGCTGCCCGTGTGGGAGTGGTAGAAGCCGAAGAGCTGACCACCCTCCTCTTCAATACGCTCCTCGATGCGGCGAGTCTCGAGGGGGTCAATGCTGAAGCGGTAGGGGCTGGCCTCGCGGTTCTTTGCGCGGTGAATGGCGACAGCAGTCCCGTCTTTGGCGCCGATGAGCCCACAGCACTCGATGGGTGCATCTTCGAGGGCGTGGGCAATCATTGCCTCGAGGTGGGCGCGCCGAATCCGGATAGCGAGGGCCATGCAATGCTCCGCAGGGGATGGTCGGTCCATTGTGCCGTGTGGAGGGCTGGAAACGAAAACCCCCCGCGGCCAGGCGAGGGGTCTCAGAGAGGCAGAGCAGAAGCGTTATGTCAGGGGGTACACGCCTGGCTTGGCGAATCGGGGAACTTCGCCTGGGACACGGCGGTCTGCATGATGATGGCGACTCCGGCGAAGCGCGGGATATTGCTGATGCCGCCAAGCGACTGGTCGTTCACATAGTTGGGAACGTTGTTGACCTTGGTGTTGAAGTAATGGAGCCACTTCTGGTTCGGGGCATCCCAGATGTAGATAGACGCCCATGAGGTGGAGGGGAGACAGCTCACCCAGTCCTTTGCCTGGACATCAGCGTTGACGGGGCCACCAACGAGCTGAAAACCCGTACCAAGGTCCGTGTTTCTGGCAAAGGCGACACCCAGGGTGCCCCCGAGGATGGCGGCACAGGCGAGGGTTGCCGCAACCATTCCGAACGATTTTCGTTTCATCCAGCTCATTTGTTTCTTGTCCTCCCGCGCGCTGTGCAGCGCCGCGCTAGATGGCTACCGTAGCAATCGGCCCGAATACGTGCACCAGATCAAACGTCCGGGGCGGGCCGGATGTTGCCATGGGGCCGTAAAACGTCTGTAAAAACCCCTGCGGGGTGGCGTCACGGACCTGATTCTGACATGTCACGAGAACGTTACCAAGATGTGGCGGCGGGCGTCACCTTACGTGGTACTGGCGCCATACGTAGAGTGAATACGCGGTGCGCGAACCAGGGGTGGCCAGAAATGCCTCAGCCGCAGGTGGCAAGGAGGGCGGCGACGAGTCGCTTGCACGGCGTGCGGCTGCCCGCGATCCGGCGGCATGGAGCGCGCTTTTCGAGTTGCACTGGCGGTCGGTCTATGGGTTCGTGCGATACCGGCTTCGTGGAGCTGACGAATCGGAGGATCTCGCTTCGCAGGTCTTTGAGGTGGCGTACAGCCGGGCGGATCGGTTCGACTACCGCGGAGTGCCAATCAACGCGTGGCTTATCGGGATCGCACGGAATGTCTGCCGCGACCACATCAAGAAGCTGGGCTGGCGGGGTATCAACGAAGAACTCGACGACAATAGCGGGCCGGTGGAGGGCGATGCGGCAGAGGCTGCCGACCTTCGGCAGGACCTTGCGGTGGCGATGCGTTCGCTCACTGAAGACCAGCAGGAGGTACTATCGCTCCGCTTCCTGCTCGACCGGTCGGTGGAAGAGACGGCGCGCATCATGAACCGGTCGGAAGATGCCGTGAAGACCCTGCAACGGCGCGCCCTGGCTGCGATGCACCGCGCCCTCGCGGAAGCGGACTACCCGGGAGTGACGAAGCAGTGAGCCGGATCGACGATCTCCTGCAGCAGGCGGTTGTAACAGGCGTCATCCCAGCGGAGGCGACCGAGCCCGAGCGTGCGGAGCTCGAGCGGTTGCTCTCAGCAGCGCGTGCAACCATGGAGCTCCGGTCGCGGGTGGAGGCGGAGGCAATGGCCTCACTCCCGGTGGCTCAGGCGCGCTTCGAGCGATTCGTAGCGGGACAACAGCCACAGGCGGTGGCGATCCCGCGGCCTGCCAGCTCGAGGCCGAAGGTGGCGTTCCCCGGGCGGCTGTTCGCAAGGCACCGTAGACTACTGCTATCCGGGGCCGCCGTCGCAATCGGGCTCCTCGCGGTGATTGCTGTGGCTGGATCGCAGGTGCTGCTTTCCGACACCGAGACGGCATCGGCGCTGGTTCTAAGCCCGGACGACTACGTACAGGTGCAGGGAGTAGTTCGGAAAATCTCGGGAAGCGGCGAGAATCGGGCTATCGTCCTGGATTCGGCGGTCGACTCGGTGCGGGTGGTACTCAACTCGGAGACGAGTGTAGTCGACGAGGCCACCACCGTTGATGCATCCATCATCAAGGCAGGTGACCAGTTACTCGTCGGCGGGGTGGTGGGAGCCAACCGCGAGGTAACGGCAAACACGGTAGCGGTCTCGAATGCCCGGGGTGTAACGCCGAAAGTGATCAAATTGAAAAACCTGCGCGAGCTCCCACCGAACCTCGAGGGGCAGGTGGCACTGCTCGCGGTCGCAAAGGACGGCCAGCATGCGAACGTACTGGTCGACGCAGCAGACGGGCACCGGTACCTGGTAAAAGTGAACGCGAGGACGGCGGAGGCCCTGGTGCGGCTGCGATCGGCACTCGGGGCACGGGTACGGGTGACGTCCGGTGACAACCCGAAGGGCGACGTGTTTGCACTGGTGCTGACCGAGCACCGGGGTGAATCACCGGCGCCCGGGCGGACGAGCACGCCGGGTCCGTCACCTTCAACAACCCCGGGTGCCGGGGGTGTAGCCCGGCCGGATGCTGGAGACTCGGCTGGAACGCCAGCATTCGTGACGGTGCGCGGGATAGTCGTAGCTCGTGACCTGAATGTGTTGCAGGTGCTGACGCTGAGCGGGAGGGTGCCAGTGGCGATCCGGCCAGCAACGTTGCGGCTCTGGAGCGAGAGTGGCGTACCAGCGAGCGAGACCGCGAATCCGGACGTGGTAATCGGCCACATCGTCGCGGTGACGGGGGGTATCGATGCCAGGACGGGCAGGGTGGTTGCCGACACGATTGTGGTGGGACCGAAACGGCCATAACGCTGAAGCGGCTGTTGAGGCTGTTCACCCACGCGGAGGGGCAATCCTCCACCATGCCGGCGGGGGCGAGTGGGCGAGGCGAGTGGAGTGTGGGTAGACTGGATCCGTGACCGATCTCATGGAGAAGCGCGAGAGGCTGCTCGAAACACTACGCTCGTATGGACGAGTGGTCGTCGCATTCAGCGGCGGGGTGGACTCGACATTCCTGGCGGCGATAGCCCAGGAGGCACTGGGAGAGCATGCGATGGCGATCACCGGGGTTTCGCCATCCGTAGCGGCTTCTGAGCGCGAGGAAGCGGCAGCACTCGTGGAGCGCATCGGCATTCGGCACGAGTGGGTCGACACGCACGAGATGGATAACCCTGACTATGTCGCAAACAGCGACATGCGGTGCTACCACTGCAAGAATGAGCTCTTCGGGATCCTGGGGGCGATTGCCGCGCGTGCGGACGACGCGGTGGTGGTGGACGGAACAAACTTCGATGACACAGGGGATTTCCGCCCGGGAAGACGGGCCGCAGCCGAGCACGGGGTACGGAGCCCGCTCCTGGACCTGGAGTTCTCAAAAGACGACATCCGACAGCTTTCCCACGAGATGGGGCTACCAACCTGGGACAAGCCAGCGATGGCGTGCCTCGCGAGCCGGATCCCGCACGGAACACCCGTGACATTGGAGGCGCTCGACCAGATCGGTGCAGCCGAGGTGGTGTTACGCTCGCTCGGAATGCGGCAGGTGCGTGTGCGTCACCATGGCGATGTCGCACGGATCGAAACAGACCGGGCGGGCATGGAGATCGCGTTCGCGGTCGAGAACCGGGGAAAGATCGTGTCGCGGCTGCAAAACCTGGGATTCAAGCACGTTGCACTCGACCTGGCCGGGTACCGGGCGCCGAACCTCCGTCCGCCAGCGCCGAAGTAGCGGGCGCCACACCCTGCGGCGTACGTTCAGTCGTCCGCGATGGAGGCTGCGTCGAGCGCTCTGAGGATCTGGGCACCAATCTCAGGAGCAGGATCCATGCCGAGTGTCATGATGGCGATGCCTGAAACGGCGCTGCTCTCGCGTAGCCGGGCTGCGATTTCGGCGAAGGCCTGCCATGCGCACTCCTCGGTTTCGAGGCGGGAGAGGAATGACCCTGGAAGGCGAATGTGGAGACGGTCCTGGATGCGAAGTGCTTCGTCCGGGGAAACGAGCGGCATGATCATGGGGATGATCTTCGTATCCGGGGCACGATCGAGGATTGTCTCGGCGGCAGGGGTGAATGCGTCTGCGTCGAAGACAGGCTGGGTCTGCACGTAGGCCGCACCAGCCCGGAGTTTGCCGAGCAGGTTGCGCAGGGCAGCATCCTGGTCGGGTGCGTACTGGTTGAAGGTTGCTCCAACGAGGGCCCCGGGAAGGCTCGTGAGGGTGAGCGCCACGACCTCCCTGAGGGCCGGCGTGTCGGGTGAGTCGGGGCCGGGGTGGTCACCGCGGATGCAAAGAACCTGGCGGAGACCGGCGGCCGAGGCACGAGCGATGTCGGCACGGAGGGTATCGCGGGTATTGCCACGGGTAACCAGGTGCCAGGCAGGTTCGATGCCGGCTTCGCGGAGGGTGCAGGACGCCTCGAGTGAACTCTGGCGGTCGGGACGTTGAATGACGTTGATGGCGTGCGCGCGCGGGCCGAGGAGCCGCGCACGGCGCAGGAGAACCGCCGCGAGCGGCTTCTGCGGTGGTGTGATCTCCAGGGCAACGGCGAAGCGGCCTGCCGCAAGGCGATCGGCGAACGTCATCAGATCAGCGTGGCGGGTTGTTGACGAAGGATCCAGAGATCGGCGGCCCGGCCCTCAGGAGGCGGACCAGGCAGCCTCGGCCTCATCGTATCCAGAGATAAACGGGGTGGCCGAAAGGCCGTGGATACGCTTGCTTGCGATGGTCTCCTGGAGGCGGGTGCCCAGCCACACCGGCCCCGGCGCGGCGAGGAGATCGCGCTGGATCTCCTTGACGAGAGCGGTGCGGGCGGCCGTGTCGTAGATCCCCCGCTGCCTGTCCAGCTTCACGTCGAGGTCCTTGTTCACGTACTTGCCGTAGTTCGCGGAGCCGGCACTATGTTCGTAGACGTAGATCTGGGCATCGGGATAGATGCCGGAGAGGAAGTTCATGGTAGCGAGGGTGAAATCGCCCTTGCGGACACGATCGGTGAGGACGTTGATGTCATCGCCCTGGGGCAGCGGTTTGAGCCTGATGCCAATGGACGATAGCTGCCCGGCGAGTTCGTTGGTCACGAGATCAAGCCTGTTGGCCGTCGTGGTGAGAATGGTCTCTTCGAGGCCATCGGGCACGCCAGCGGCAGAGAGAAGCCTCTTCGCTTCGGTGAGTTCGGCGTCACGGTCGCCGAAGCCGGGCTGGCCGGCGAGTTCTCCGTCCGTAAGAGCCCATGCCCTGGCTGCGGGAGAGACGGGGCCGGAAACAACACCCGCGCTTTCGAAAACGGCGGCATACAGGGCGCGCCGGTCGACCGCCCGCTGGAGCGCCAGGCGCAGGCGCTGGTCTTTCCAGCGAGGATTTGCGCAGTTGATGAGGAGACATTCGCGGGCTGGCTGAGGAACCTCGAGAACCTGGAAATCATCGCGGGCCCGAAAGACGCGTGCGAGAACGGCAGGCAGATCGGCGATATCGGCCTGGCCGTTGAGGAGGGCATTCGCTTTCGCGTTCTCATCGGTCACGGCGAGGAGTTCCAGACCATAGAGCCATGCCGTGTTCGGGCGCCAGGGACCATCGCTGCGGCGGGCGAGGGTTACCTTTCGGCCGGCTTCGTAGGCGGTCAGCGCATAGGCGCCCGTCCCGAAGATATCGGTAGTCGCCTTGATCGCGTCGTCGCCCCGTGCAGCGATCTCCCTGGGAAGGATGAGGTCATATTGGTCGGCCATGATTGCGAGGATGTCGGCCTGGGGTGACTTGAGCTTGAACTGGATGGTCTGTGCATCGACCGCGGTGATCTTCTCGATATTGGTGTAGTTGCCGGCGCGCGGAGACCTGGCACCGAGGGCTTTGATGCGCTCGAAGGTGGCCCTGATGTCATCGGAATCGACGGGGCGGCCGTTTGCCGGCTCCCTGGGCTGCCACTTGGCGGCAGGATTGAGCTTCACGGTGAGGAGAGTGCCATCCGACGGGATCTCGGGCATGGTGAGGGCCAGGTCGGGTTCGACATGGAAGGGGTCATGCGGGCTGAAACGGTAGAGGAAGCTGGCGACCCATTGCCAGACGAGGATTTCGGACGCATTACGCGTCTTGTGAGGGTCCGGGAGCGGGCCAAAGGACGGTGCCATTAGTCGAAGGATGCCGCCCTGCCTGGGCCCGGTTGGAACAGTTGCCGTCGGGGATGGAGCCGGCGTCACGGCCGGCGCTTTCGAGCCACCGCCGCAACCGGAAGCAACGAGCGCCGCAGCGCCGGTGAGTGCCGACGAAGAGGCCAGAAACCGGCGGCGAGACAACTTCACCGGAGGTCGCCTGGGAAGCACATTGCGAATCTTTGAGGCGGCGTGCGAACGGGTCAATCGGGGCACAGTCAGTGGCTATTGACGCTTTCGCCAAGGACATGGGCACGGCCTTCGGCGACCACGTAGAGCGAGCCGGTAATGCAAATGATGTCGTCGTCGTTGGCATGGGAAAGCGCGGTCTCGATACCGTCGGCGACCGACTCCTCGGCGACTGCAGCCGGGCCGAGGAAACCGATCTGCTGGATCATCTCGTAGGGGTCCATGGCGCGCGGGTTGGAGAACCGGCAACAGACGATGAGTTCGCAGAGACGGGCAAGCTTGAAGCCCATGCCACGAACGTCCTTATCGCGGGTGACACCGATGACGAGGAAAAGGCGCTTCCAATCGAAGTATTCGCGGAGGGCCTGCGCCAGCGCTTCAGCACTCTCGGGGTTGTGCGCGCCATCAGCAACGATCAGCGGCTTCTGGCCCATGACCTCGAGGCGGCCGGGCAGGCGCGTGTGGGCGATTCCGTCGACGATCGCCTGGTCGGAGATATCGTGGCCGCGGGCGCGCAGCGCATCGGCGACAGCGACGGCGGTGGCCGCATTGTCGAGTTGGTGACGGCCGAGCATCGGCGAGCGCATCTGGCGGTTTCCGCCTGGACCCTGGAGGATGAACGACTGGCCGAAGGGGAACTTCTCGCGGGGCCGCGTCGTATAGGACGCAGCGACATCGACGAAGGTGGCTCCGACCTCTTCACAGCGAGCACGGACGATGCCCGCAACAGCCGGGTCGTGCTGTGGTGCGAGAACGCAGGTGGCGCCAGCCTTGATGATGCCGGACTTGTCGCTGGCGATGGCTTCGGTGGTGTCGCCGAGGATGGCGGTGTGCTCGAGGGAGATGGGTGTTATCACGCAGATGTCGGGCGCGTCGAAGACGTTGGTGGCGTCATACGTTCCGCCGAGGCCCACCTCGACGACCTGCCATTCGATATGGGGGGCCTGGGCCCGGGTAAGCCAGAAGAAGAGGGCAGTGAGGACACCGAAGGTGCTGACGTTACCGTGAACGGATTCACGCTCAGCCTCAACGGCAGCGTGGATTGCAGTAATGCCAGCGGCGAATTCGTCCGGAGAGACGGCATCTCCGTCAATTGCGATGCGTTCAGTGAAGTCGTGGAGGTGGGGGCTTGTGAAGAGGGATGTCCGATTGCCGGCCCGGCTGAGGATGCCGGCGATCATCGCCGAGGTGCTGCCTTTCCCCTTGGAGCCGGTGACATGAACGGTGTGGCGGCCAAGGTGCGGGTCATTGAGGCGCGCAAGGAGGGAACGAACGGAGGCGAGATTCATGGTGGGGCTGGCAGAAGCCTGGAAGCCGCGCTCCATATCGGTGAGGGACATGAGGTAATCGATCGCCTCGGCGTAATCCATGGGAGCCATTGTACGGGCGATTGCCAGTTTTCGATTCCCCGAAATCCGATCGGCAGATAGGCCTGGAGGAGACCGCGAGCGCTCGATGCAGGGTTGCGGCGGAGAAATCCTCGCGATGGGATGCGAGCCGTGACTCCAGTCACAGCATGACGGCGAAAAGGAGGCAGAATTTCGGTATGGCAACTGTGACGATTGACAATCGGGGATTACAGCCACCCGAGCCGATGGTGCGGATCCTTTCGGGGCTGGATGGATTGACCGACGGGGACGAACTGGTGGCACTGATGGATCGGGAGCCGATCATGCTCTACCCGCAGCTCGAGCGGCGCGGGTGGACCTGGGATTTCGAGACAAACGGCGACGATGGGTATCGCCTGAGCATCCGGCGAGCGACGGGATGAGTGCGGTTCGGCCTGCTCCGGCGGAGAGCCCTCCCCTGGGGGTGATCGCGCCGTTCTTCCTTGCGGCGCCGCTCGGACTGGTCGCAGCAGGGCTCTTGCTCGCGACATCGAAGCACATCGCTTTTGTGGGTATCAACGTCCCGCAGACGGTGGCGATCACGCATGCCCTGGTCATCGGCTGGGTAACGACAACCATCATGGGCGCGGTTTATCAGCTCGGTCCGGCCGTTCTTGGGGGAAAGCTGTGGTCGGTGAAGCTGGCACGGGTGCAGTTTGCGGTGCACGTGCTGGCAGTCGTGGTCTTCGTCGCGTCCCTGAAAGACTGGCATGTCAGGTGGATTGGGCTGGGTGGGTCGTTGTTGGTGCTGTCATTTGTCCTCTTCGTGCTCAATGCAGCGGTCGCAGTGAAGCGGGCGAAGGGCTGGAGCCTGCCCCGCCTCTACCTGGCGGTAGCACTCACCTTCGTTGTGGCGGCATTTACGCTCGGTGTGACATACGCGGGGACCCTGGAGCACCTATGGTTTCCAATTACGCTGGGGCGGCTTTCAGCGCATGCGCACCTCGGTTTACTGGGCTGGATCGGGCTGACGGTGATGGGCGTTTCGTACCAGCTCGTGCCGATGTTCGCGGTGGTCCAGAAGGCACAACCGAAACTCGGACGGATCGCGCTGGTCATCACGAGTGTCACGCTCATCGCCTTTGCGTGGCTGGTTGCGATCGACGCAGGGCGCAATGTGCGGGTGGTGTTCGCCGCAGGGATGGCGATCGGGCCGGCATTGTGGGCTATCGACCAGGTGCGGCTCATGGACGCACGCGGCAAGCGGAAGCTGGACGTGCAGGGACGTGCTACGTACCTCTCGGTCGGTTTCCTCGCACTCACGATTGTGCTGGGGCTATTCGCGGCGTGGGGCACACCGTTCACGAGCGACGATGAGCCCGCGCGATGGCTGCTGGCATACGCAGCGGCGGGCATCTGCGGGTGGGCGGGGACGACGCTGATCGGTAACAGCTACAAGGTGTTGCCGTTCCTCATCTGGTATCACCGGTACCTTCCACGGGTGGGCACCGGGCCCGTACCGGTGACAGGCGATATCTACGACGAACGGACGGCGAACGCGGTGCTCCTGGCCCATGGGGCCACGACGCTCGTCCTCGTGGCGGCGGCGCTGAGCGGAACGCTGGATCTCTTACGAACCGGTGGCGTGCTGCTGGCGCTCGTGGGCGTTGCACACGTGTTCACAATGAGTCTGATGTTCCTGCCGAAGACGGCGGGACGGGCGATGCCGGGAGCGGCATCGCGGGAGGTTTCGCTATGACCGAGGTGAAGACAGCTGATGTAGCACAGGCGCTACGCCAGGTGTTCGACCCCGAACTGGGGATCGACATCATCTCGCTGGGGCTGGTGTACGACATTCACCCGGAAGAACGGGACGGCACCGAGGAGATCCAGGTCGCGGTGACCACGACACAAAAATCGTGCCCCATGGGCCCGGCGATCTTCGATATGGCGGAGACGGTGCTACAACACAAGTACCCGGACGCGAGCGTGGTTGTGAATGCGGTGTTCGAGCCGCCATGGAACGTGGGGATGCTGACCGCCGAGGCACGCCGTTGGCTGGGGCTCGACCGCGACTAGCATCGAGGCGCTGGGGCGAACGCGCGATGAAGGCCGGGCCCCGGGCTCGGCGTAGCCTGAGGCATTACAGGAACGGATTGGGGCCCGCGGTCATACCAAACGTCTCCGCAACCGGGCCCCGAAGGAGCTTGCCCTCATAGGTGCTCAGGGCCTGGGCGAGCGATGAATCCGCACGCATGGCCGCCACGGGCCCCAGGTTGGCGAGAGCCTCGACGTAGGGGAGCGTGGCGTTCGTGAGTGCACTCGTGCTGGTGTAGGGAACCGCGCCTGGCATGTTGCTCACACAGTAGTGGATCACCCCTTCTTCGAGGTACGTGGGGTTGGAGTGAGTGGTGGCGCGGCTGGTCTCGGCGGCGCCTCCCTGGTCGATTGAGACATCGACGAGTACTGCCCCCGGGCCCATTGAGCGGACCATCTCCCGGCTGAGTACCCTCGGCGCGGCAGCACCGGGAACGAGGACACTGAGGATAACCAGGTCGGCACCGGCCACTTCTTCGGCGATGGCCTGCGGGTTGGAGACGCGTGTGGCGATTCGGCCACCGAAGTGCTCCTGGAGATAGCTCAGGCGGGGAAGGTCGTTGGACATGACCACGATGCGTGCATCGAGCCCCATCAGGGCACGCGCCGCGGCAGTGCCAACCATACCCGAGCCGATGAGGACACACTTGCCAGGCGGGACACCCGGAACACCTCCGAGCAGCTTGCCGCGGCCCGGCCCGGGATGCCTCAGGAGTTGTGCGCCGACCTCGGCGGCCATGCGGCCCGCGACCTGGGACATGGGAGCGAGGAGCGGGAGCGAGCCATCGGGACGGCGGACAAGCTCATAGGCAAGAGAGGTGCAGCCGGACTCCATGAGCCGGTCGGTGAGTTGCCGGTCAGCGGCGAGGTGGAGGTACGTGAAGAGCGTGGTTTCGCGGCGCAGGCTGGCGAATTCGGAAGGTACCGGTTCCTTCACTTTCACCATGAGGTCGCACTTTGCCCAGACGTCACTGGCCGAGGGGACGATAGTCGCACCCGAGGCAGCGTATTCGGTATCGGGGTGTCCTGAACCGCCACCGGCTCCTGATTCGATGAGCACTTCATGTCCGTCGACGCGCAGGGCGTGGACCCCCTCGGGGGTTAGGCCGACGCGGGATTCACCATCCTTGAGTTCACGGACCGTACCAACTCGCATCTTCCAAACCTCCAGGTGAGGGACATGGTAGCCCGTTCACCGATATTCCACCGCTCGGTAGGGAAACCGTTCCCAAGCCGCCTGTGCGACCCAAAAGAGCGACTGCCGATGTTCCAGACAGCATCACAGAAGGGCCCGTGGTTGGGCCGGAGGGAGGCTCCGGAAGACCAGGGCCAGGGAGGTTGTGGTGGTGGTCACATCGGTTTCTCCGCAGCATTCACGGAGGCGGCCCTTTCTCATAACGGTAGCCGCGCTGGCGCTCATGGTCTGGGGCGCGGCGGCATTCCTCTTCGCGAGTTCCGCCTCGCCAGCAAACGCGGCCGGGAACGGGCCATCCGCTCACGACCATGACGTGTACCTCGCGGTGCCCGGCGCCGATGGGCAGTGGTCGTATGTGCGGATCGATATGTTCGTCTACGACGATGGCCGGGGGATCTCACAGGCGGAGCTCGATGGCTACGCGGCGGAGATGGCGAGCCGGTTTCCCGGTGCGGTACAGCTCAGCCAGGGTGCATTCAGCGCCGCGTACGTGACGAGCGGCTTCAAGTGGGCAAGCGGGCAGGCAACGTGGGCCTACAACGGCGCCGGTGCACCCGCTGGTGTTGCCGGCACTGCTCTGATGGCGATCCAGGCGAGTGCCAACGCGTGGGGCCAGACGGGGGCATCGTTCAAGTTCATGGGTGGTGGCACGAGCGCAGCAAGCCCGGGCGCCTGCAGTGGCGGCGGTACCGACGGTCAGAATGTCGTTGGATGGGCCCCGCAGGGCGCGGGCAGCGTGCTGGCTGTCACCTGTTCCTGGTTCGGGGGTTCGGCTGGCGGCGGATTTTCCGCTGCGGCAGAGTTCGATATGGCGATTGACCCGAAGTGGTCGTGGTCAACCGGTTCACCCATCAATATCGACCTGCAGAGCGTGGTGACCCACGAATTCGGGCATGCGCTGGGCCTGAACCATTCGGGCGATTCGAGTGCGGTGATGTATTTCAGCTACCCCGCGGGCACCAATAAGCGGATGCTGACCGGTGACGATATCGCCGGGGAGCAGGCCATCTACCCGGCGGCCGGAGGCGGTTCGACGCCAACGAACACGCCGACACCAACCCGGACACCAACACAGGCTCCGACGAACACGCCGACACCGACGCGAACGCCGAGCCAGGTGCCGACGCAGTCGCCGACAAGCCAGCCGACATCGGTTCCGACATCAAATCCGACATCGAGCCCAACGACGCCACCGACGTTGCCGCCTACTCAAACGCCGACCCAGCCACCGACATCCATTCCGACGAGCACTCCCACAGCTGTCCCCACACAGGGGGGTGGCGGTGCGACCTCGACCCCAACACAGGCGCCAACAAATACACCGACACAGGCTCCGACATCGCCGCCGACGGTATCTGCCACGGCAACCAGGACACCGCCCGCACCTTCGCTGCCAATAGCACCAGGCTCGAACCTGCTGTCATGGCCCGGGCAGGCGCTTCCGCCCGCGGTAGCACTGGCAGGGCAGGGTGCGAACATCAGGATGGTGTACTACTGGGACCCGGCAACCGGCACATGGCAGCGATTTGGCCCCAGCCTGCCCTCATTCCTCAACAACCTGCCATTCATGCGGCCAGGCTCGGCCTACTGGTTCATCGCAACGGGTTCGAGCAAGCTTACCTTCGAGCCGTAGGGCGGGAAGAACAGGCAACAGGAGAAAGGGATGCCCGGCCGGGCATCCCTTTCTTGATCAGTCGAATAGTGGGTCGAGGCGGGGCTGCCGTTTCGAACGCCGCCAGGCGGACCGGGCGGGATGGGCCGAAGCGCACGTCGCGGGCAGTCAGCGTGCTCCGAACGCCTCGAAGGTGAGGATCGTAAACGTCTCCCGGATGTGGGGGATGGAGTGGATATCACGTTCGATCATTCGCCCGAGGCCGTCGATATCGTCGACGTAGAGCTTGACGAGGAGGTCGTATTGGCCGGTGATGCTAAACGCTTCGGAGAAGGATTCGATATCGGCTATCCGGTTGGCCACTTCGGTTCCGTGGCCGGGATCGGTCTTAACCATGACGAAGACGGCGCGCATGCTCAGCAGTGTACGGCAGCTGCAGCGGCAGCACGAGAAAAAGAGGGCGGCCCTCAGGAGGACCGCCGCGCTACAATCGCAGGCATGCAGTACGTACGACAGGCTGGCAGCGACCCGTCGTTTCTGCTCAAGGCGCTGAGCGAGGCTTCGGGCGAGCTCTCACGGTCATTTCGCGGGTTTCGCCGGCGCGAACTGCTGGCACAGGCTCCACCGCCGGACGATGGCTGGACGCTGCTCGCGATCCCCTACCACCTGCGGGAGACAGAGTACGGCCTGCTGAGGCAGTACCAGGCGATCACACGGCGGCGGGAGCCGGAAATCCCGAACGTCGATCTCGATGATATCCCGCTCGAGGAGGACTACCGGGACGAGGAGATCGAGGAGCTGCTCGAGGAGTTCCGGGAGCTTCGCCATCGGAGCTCGTACCTCCTCTGGGACCTCTTGCCCTCGGAGTGGGAACGGGGCGGGCTGCATCCGTACCGTGGACGGTTGACCCTGCTGGAGATCGCGCGCGAGGCGTATCAGCATGACCTGGAGCACCTTTGGCAGGTGAAGCGGATACTCGAGGCGCTCACGAGTCCACGACGTTGATGCCTCGCTTCCGTGCCGTGGCACCCTCGCCGTGGCAACTCGCGGCCGACCCGGACACCCCCTACCGCCTGTGGCTGGCAACCGACCGCGAAGCGTTGCAGGTCGCCACGAACAGCCTTGGGATGGGGATCGACGTACGCGGGGAGGTAACAAGGGTCAGCGCAAGCCGGCGCGAGCTTGCCCGGCTCGCCCAAGCACTGGCGGAGCGAGGTTCGGGGTTGGCCAGGGACCTCGAGCGATACCTGTCGCCCGTCACCACCTGGCGGCTTCGCAGCCGGGTACTGCCCCTGGATCGCGGGTGGATCGTGGGGATTCTGAATCTCACAGAGGATTCGTTTTCGGGTGACGGCGTAGGGTGCAGCGTCGACGCTGCACTCCGGCGTGCAGGAGAGTTGCGAATGGCCGGCGCCGACATCATCGACGTGGGGGCGGAGACGGCACGCGCAGACCGGCCCGCACTGGACCCCGAACAGGAAGCCGCGATCGTCGGGCCGGTGGTGGCCGCGCTCACTCGCGAAGGGCATTGTGTTTCCAGCGACACGTACAAGCCGGTGGTGGCTCACGCTGCGCTGGAATCGGGCGCGGAGATTGTGAACGACATCAGCGGATTGACAATGGGAACCGGAGCGGCGACGGAGGCAGCACGAGCAGGCGCCGGTTACGTCTTGAACTACAGCTACAGCGTGCCGAAGCGACGGCCGGAGACGCCGCCGGTGTACGAGGATGTGATGACCGAGTTGGTGGCGTGGATGGAGGAGCGGGTCAGTGAGTTGCGGGCGGCCGGGCTCGGTGACGAGCAGATCGCCATCGACCCGGGGATCGCATTCGGGAAGAGCCATGACGAGGACATCCAGGTGATTCGGCGGCTGGGGGAGCTACGGTCCGCAGGTTTACCGGTGATGCTGGCCCATTCGCGGAAGAACTTCATCGGGAGTATCACCGGGCGGCCACCGGGCGAACGGGATCTCGAGACACACGTAGTTTCCGCGTTCGCCTATGAGCAGGGCGTCCGGATCTTCCGCGTGCACGATGTTGAAGGGACGCGGCGAGCACTGGGGATTGCAGAGGCATTCGCAAGCCGGGGGCCGGGGGCATTCGCACCCGGCGGCGGAAGCTGGCCGTGGCGGGCCGGGGCAGAGACAGCTCACATGACCCAGGGCGCCGCCGACAAGCCAGCACCCCGGGGTCAGCGCTGGTAGCAGCTCATGATGAGCGGCGTTCGAGGGCAGCGGCGATACGTTCGAGCCCTTCCTGGAGGAGGGGGCGAGGGCATCCGAAGTTGAGACGGACGAACCCCGAACCGGAATCGCCGAAGCTCGCACCGTCGTTGAGGGCGACCTTCGCCTCCTCGCGGAAAAACACGGCCGGGTCTTCCAGTCCGAGTTCGCGGCAATCAAGCCATGCAAGGTAAGTGGCCTCGGATGGGGTGAGGCGCACGCCCGGGAGCCGCTCCTCGACGAAGGCAGCGAGGTAGGCACGATTGCCCTCGAGATAAGGGATTAGCTCATCGAGCCACGGGTCAGCGTCGCGGTAGGCCGTGAGCATGGCGGTGTAGCCGAGGATGTTGATGGCCTTCACGAGGTCGCCCCGGGCCGTTTCGAAGCGTTCACGGAGTTCGGGGTTGGGGATGATGCCGATAGCAGCCTTGAGCCCGGGGAGGTTGAAGGTCTTGCTTGGCGCCATGAGGGTGATGGTTGAAGCCGCGATCTCGGGGCCGAGCGAGGCGATCGGGATGTGCTGGTGGCCGCGGAAGACGAGGTCGCAGTGGATTTCGTCGGAGATGATCGGGATGTTGCGTTCGAGGCAGCCGTGAGCCATGCGTTCGAGTTCGGAGCGGGTGAAGACGCGGCCCGTAGGGTTGTGGGGGTTACAGAGGATGAACGCACGCGGATTCATTTCGAGCGCAGTCTCCCAGGACTCCCAGTCGATCTCGAAGTGACCGGATTCGTCCTGGCGAAGAGCGGCCTCCGCGCGGAGCATGTCGTAACGCTCGGGTGCATGGAGGATGGGCCCATAGGTGGGCGTGTGCATAAGGATACGGTCGCCACTCGCCGCCGCGAGCCTGATGCCCAGGCTGAAGCCGGGGATGACACCCGGGAGCGTGACGATGGAGTCTTCCTCAACCGTCCAGTTGTAGCGGCGCTGGATGCGCCGGGCGACGACGCTGTTGAACTCGGGCTGGACCTGGCCATAGCCAAAGAAACCGTGGTCAACGCGGCGGCGGAGGGCATCGATGATGACCTCCGGAGAGCGAAAGTCCATGTCGGCGACCCACATCGGGAGGACATCGGGCTCGTAGGTGTGCCACTTACCGCTCTCCGAGTCGCTGCGGTCATAGACATGGTCGAAATCAGTATTCATTGATGCGGATCCTGGGTGCGATTAAGGATATGCAGGGTATTCGCGAGGCAGGCCTCTGCCTCGGAAACGGTTCTCGTGATGACCTCGGCGGCAGGAAGGAGTTCGTGAATGATGCCGCTCGCTTCGCCAGCCCAATTGAGCTGGCGGCCGGGAGTCGTGCCGTACGAGGCGATCCAACGAAGGGGGTCGTCGAACCTGGCGACTTCAGCTTTGAGTTCGGCTTCACGCCCTTCCCATTCGGCCGTGAACTCGTTGCGAATGACGCGGCCCGCCACATCGTTCGGCCAGCGGCCGCCACGAGCGACGTCCATCAGGGGGTCGTAGAGGGTGTCGGAACCATCGGAATCGATGATGGCCTGCTTGTGTTCGTCGGCGGCGGCGAACTCATGCGTGGCTTTGAATCGAGTGCCCATGACGACCCCGGAGGCCCCCATCGCGAGGGCAGCGGCAAGGCCGCGGCCGTTTGCGACACCACCGGCGACAAGGACCGGGGTGTCCCCCGCGAGGTCGAGAAGCTGAGCAGCGAAGCTAAGGGTGCCACGGCGCCCGGTGTGACCGCCGGCCTCGGTCCCCTGGACGATAATGGCATCTGCGCCGTTGGCGAGTGAGCGACGGGCGGTTTCGAGGTCCTGCACCTGGACGATGACGGTCATCCCGGCGCCCTTGAAGCGGATAAGCGAGGGGATAGGGTCACCGAACGAGATGGTGACGCTCGCCGGGCGTGCACGGAAGGCAACATCGAGGTTCTCCTGCCAGTGCGGCGCCCATGGGAAGGTCATGAGGTTGAGGGAAAACGGCCGGCTCGTGAGCCTGGCAAGGCTGGTGATGTTGGCCTCGAACACTTCGGGAGTGACACCGCTACCGGGGAGGGTTCCGAGTGCACCCGCTTCCGACACGATGGCAGCAAACTCCGGGCTCACGCCGCGCATGCCAGCCTGGATGATGGGGTGGCGGATGCGGAATCGCTCGGTAAACGGCGTGGAAAGCACCATTATGGACGGTCGGCGGCGGCAGTGCTGGCTTCGAGCAGTCGCGCGACATCCTCGAGGTGACGTTCGGCACCAGCGACGGTGCGCCGGATAATCTCGGCAGCGGGAAGGATGTCGTCGATGAGACCTGAGGACTCACCAGCCCAGTTGACTTCAGTATCGGGGCTCTTCGCGAGTTGCTGTGCGAAGGCGAACATCGGCTGGCTGGCGACGACCTCGCGCAGCTCCTCGTCACGGCCAAGCCATTCCCTGGTGAACTTGCTTTCGAGGGTTCGGCCAAGGATTGGCGAGGGCCACGAGAGGCCGTAGGCAATATCGTTGATGCCATCCTGGACGGTGTTTGAGCCATCGGAGCGGACGATCCCGGCCTTCTGGGTTTCGGTACCGGCAAATTCTGCGGACGCCTTGAAACGGGTACCCATGACGACACCGGCCGCCCCCATGGCAAGGGCGGCGGCGAGGCCACGGCCGTTCGCAACACCGCCAGCGATGACGACAGGAAGGTCACCGGCGAGTTCGAGCACCTGGGCGGCGAAGTTGAGAGTACCCCGGCGCCCGCTGTGGCCACCCGCTTCACTGCCCTGGACGATAAGCACATCGGGCGCAGCGGCGATAGCGGCTTTCGCGCCCTCGAGGGTTTGAACCTGGACAATCGCCTTGAGGCCGGCGGCCCGGCACCGCTCGAGGGCTTCGAGGGGCGTCCCGAAGGAGAGGGTGACGATCGGAACCTGCTCCTCGAGAACGACATCGAGAAGCTGGGGGGCGAACGGCGCCCAATCGAAGGTGACGATATTGGCGGAGAACGGGCGTTGGGTGAGTGCTGCGGTCTTGCGGACAGCCGCCCGCACCATCTCGGGCGGCATGCCAATGGTACCGATAGTACCGAGCCCACCCGCATTGGAGACAGCAGCGGCCAGTTCTGGACCGGCTTCGGAACCCATGCCGGCCTGGATGATGGGGTGGTCGATGCCGAGTCGGCGGGTGAGGTCAGTGACCAGCATGGTGGTGCTCCCAGCAAGAGTCGTGTTCCCTGCATCATACGAGTGCAGAGGGCGGGGCGTGAGATGCAATTGGCGAGTAGGCTTACGCCAGACAGGCAGGGGGTGATGGCATGTCGCTGCGCGGGAAGGCGGCGATTGTCGGGATTGGCGAGTTCAAACCGACACGCTACACGGAAGGGGCAACGACGCTCGGAATGCTCGCGGAAGTGGCCCGGCTGGCCGTGGAAGATGCGGGCATGGAGTTCGCAGAGGTTGATGGTCTGTTGACGGAGGCGTTCGCCGAAGCACCGTTCATGGCGCCCTCGACCGTGGTGGAGTACCTGGGGTTGAAGGTGCGCTACGCGGATATCGTCGACCTCGGTGGCGCGACGGGCGCGGGGATGGTCTGGCGCGCAGCGGCGGCAATTGCCGCAGGCATGTGCGAAACCGTGGTGTGTGTGACGGCATCGCGCCGGGAACAGCGGAGCGTCAACCGTCCAAAGCGGTCGGCAAGCTCGGGCTTCGCGGGGCGGTTACAGGACCGGACGCCATACTCGGAGTTCGAAGTCCCGTTCGGGGCGATTGGGGCGAACTACGGGTACGCACTCATCGCTCAGCGATATATGCACGAATATGGGGTGACACCGGAGCAGCTCGCGAAGATAGCGGTGGCGCAGCGCTACAACGCATGTCACAACCCGCAGGCGATGTTTTTCGGGCAGCCGATTACCGTGGACGACGTGCTGAGTTCGCCGATGATCGTGGACCCGCTGCGGATGCTGGAGATTGTGATGCCGTGCGCAGGTGCAGCAGCAGTCGTGGTGACATCGGCGAAGCGGGCAAAGAAAGTGAATCATGCGCCGGCCTACATCCTGGGTGCGGGGGAGTTCGCGACCCACCGGAGCATCACCTATGCACCCGGCCTGACGACCAGCGCGGTGAAACCGGCGGCGGACGCGGCGTTCCGAATGGCCGGTGTGCGGAGGAAAGACATCGACCTGGCGAGCATCTACGACTGCTACACGATTACCGTGTTGGTATCGCTGGAAGACGCTGGGTTCGCCAGGAAGGGCCAGGGCGGGAAGTTCGTCGACGAGCACAACCTCCAATTCGACGGGGACTTCCCATTGAATCCTCACGGCGGCCAGCTCTCATTCGGGCAGGCCGGGGCTGCCGGCGGGATGTCGCACGTGACAGAGGCAGCACGACAGTTGATGCGGAGGGCACAGGGGCGGCAGGTGAAGAGGGCGGAGATCGCGTTCGTGAACGGGAACGGCGGGATCATGAGCGAACAAGCGTCGCTCATCCTCGGGAGGGACAGGTGATGACCGAGCAGCAGGCGGCGCAGGCATACTCGAAGCCGTTACCAGAGCAGACGAAGTTTTCCCAACCCTTCTGGGACGGCGCGAAGGAGCACCGGCTGTTATTGCAGCGATCGAAGCGGACCGGGAAGTACATCTACTACCCGCGGGCGGTTTCGCCATACGGGCCGGGCGATGAACTCGAGTGGGTCGAGGCTTCGGGGCGGGGGACGGTGTACTCATTCACGATCGCACGGCGGCCCACCGGACCGCAGTGGGCGGAGGAGGGGCCTTACGTGATCGCCATCGTCGAGCTGGAAGAGGGGCCGCGACTGACAGCGAACATCCTGGGGTGTGCACCGGAGCAGGTAGCGATCGGGATGGCGGTGATGGCCTCGTTCGAGGACGTGACAGAGGACGTGACCCTCGTGCAGTTCAGGCCGGCGTGAGCCGGTCGGCCGCACGTTTCGGACAAACAGGCCGGCATACCGGCCTGTCACCGGATCTCCCCTCTCAAGTTCGCAAGAGGAGCGGACGATATTCAAGGCAGTACACAGGACAGGGTGGCAGCCCATGGCGTGGACATTCCTCATCGTCGACGGCAAGGAATCGGAGTCAGCGCGGACGGCGCAGCAGCTGAAGGTTATCCAGCCAGCGGCCGAGGTCCTTATCGCGAGTTCCGGTGACACGGCACTGGCGCTTCTCGAAGAGCGGCGGCTGATCCCGTCGTTGATGTTCGTGGACTTCGCGTTGGCGGATATGAACGGCTTCGAGTTCCTGGGGAAGGTTCGCCAGCGGCGATGGCTGGAACGCGCTGCGGTGGCGATGCTGAGCGAGCCGGTTGCCGACAAGTTCATCGTGAATTCGTACCGGCTGGGGGCGTGCGCATTCATTCAGAAGCCAGCGCGCACCCATGAACTGCGGGAGACAGTGCGCGATTTTGCCCTGCCCGCCCGGCAGATGACGGTGGCGACCGTGGTCCAGGGTTCAGGCGGGAGCCCGAGCGCCCGCGTCGCGTAGTGGCCCGCTACGAGAAAATCGAACGCAGGGCTTCCTGGATCTCGACGGCGCGAAGGACATTCTCTTCCGGCGAAGGCTGGGCAAGAACAAGGTTGACGTGGCGGGCGCCGGCTTCCACGTAGGGCGCGAAGAATTCGGCCACCTCGGCCGCTGTCCCCGAGGGTGTGTAGCGCTCAAACCGGTCGAAGGGCACGCGGTACATCGCTTCCATCGAGCCGGCTACGAGCGCTCGGGCCTCTTCGCGCGAATCGGCAACGGCTGTCCAGAACTGCATACCGAGCTCGATATCAGCCGGTGAGCGGTCCGCCTCGAGGGCTGCCTGGCTGATGGTTTCCCTGACCTGGCCAAAGCGTTCGAGAGATTGCCAGATACCGGTGTAACCATCCCCGTACCGGGCCGCACGCACGAGGGCTGCGTCGCTACGGCCGCCAACCATGATCGGGACCGGCCGGAACGGCTTCGGGTAGAGCGTGACATCGTCGAGCTGGAAGTGGCGGCCACGGAAGGTGACGTGGTCTTCGTTCCAGAGACGGCGAAGGACCTGGAGCGCTTCGTTGGCGCGTGCGCCGCGTGTTCGAGGGTCGACGCCACAACTCGTGTACTCGTGGGGGTCTTCGCCACCGATGCCAACGCCAAAGACGAAGCGGCCCAGGGAGAGCTGATCGAGCTGTGCCACCTGGAGCGCGACGGGGACCGGGTGGCGGAGCGGCAGGAGATAGACGGCAGTGCGGAGCTGGATCCGCTCGGTGGCGGCCGCGATGGCAGTGAGGGTCGTCAGGCCGTCGTTTCCAAAGCCATAGAAGGTGACGTGGTCGCCGGCCATGATGCCATCGAGGCCGGCAGATTCCGCGAGACGCGCGGCTTCGAGCACCATCTCCCCGGTGACACCGACGCGGATATCCCAGGAACGGAGCATGCAGGAGACGAGCGGTGCAGCAGTCACAGGGGGATTGTGGGCTGCGAGCGATCAACGTGTCGAGTTAGCGGCTGGCGCCAAGTGCACGGAGTGCCGAGGGAGGGATGAACCATTCGAGCCAGCAGTTGCCGGGCTCAACTTCGCCACTGCAGCTGATAAGGGCAGCAGCACCCTTCTTGTAGTCCACCGACATCGAGGACGAGCCGCCAGTGAGGAGGAGGGTCAGGGTTGCCGAGATGTACGGTTCGTGACCTACGAGCAGGACGGATTCGGCATCGAGGTCGCCAAGCTCATGAAGGAGCGCGCGGTCATCACCGTTGGCAAGGGATTCGGTCTCTTTCGGGGGTGCGAGCCTGTAGGCAGCGGCGACGATCTCGGCGGTCTGGCGGGCGCGAAGGAGCGGACTCGTGAGGATGAGCTGGGGCGTGAAGAGGGTGGCGAGGCCGCGGGCCGCATCGCGCATGCGATCGCGGCCCCTGGGCGTGAGGGGCCGAAGGGCGTCTGCCTCGTAGCCCGGGGTGCCGCGTTCGACCGCGATCGCGTGGCGTACGAGGCAGATCTGCATGGCTTCAGAAGGTTGTCCCGGGTGCCGGGTCAGCGGAGAGGAGATCTACCTTCGCGATCTTCCACTGGCCCATCACCTGCTTCCAGGTGGCGCCGAGAGTGGCCGTGCCAGCGCTCGAGCGGAACGTGACATGAAAGAGTTGCCCGCCGTCGGGCGTTCCACCCATCTCCTCGAGTTCATAGCCTTCGATGTTGGGCATCTGAGCGGGCGAGAGGCCACCGGCCTGGGAGCCGAGGGCCATCATCTGGGCCAGTGCCTCGGGCGTGATGTCGGCCATGACCTGGGAGAGATTGCCGGTCATGACGGCCTGCGCGTTGCGTTCGGCGGCCTCGCGGGCACTGCTTGCTTCGGCCATGTGGCTAGCGCTCGGCGAGATCGTCGATCTGCCACTTGCCGCCGTTATCGACCCACTTGCTCCAGACCTTGCGGCGCTTGTCGCCGTCGATATAGGTGATCTCGGCTTCGTTTTCGCCTGTGGCGTTGACTTCGAAGGTTTTCGCGGTAATGGGATTAGCGGCGAGGCCCATCACCTTGGACATCGCATTGGGGGTGAAATCGCCCATGAGGCCGGCCATGTTGCCGGCAACAACATCGGAAGCGTGGCGATCCTGGGTTTCGCGGAGGGTTGCCATGGATATTCCTTTCGAGACGGCAGATGCCGAGCCGAAAGCATAGAGGGGGCGCGGTAAAGGGGGCAATCAGGCGGTGTTTGGAAGAAGCGATCCGTTGAGTGTGTAAGGGGTGGGTCACTCGTAAGGTGAGTTCAGCGACGAACGAACCGGAGGAGGACCCAC
>WBZR01001544.1_pt1 | contig 28107 bp, 22 predicted proteins | sample 5204231 | NCBI WGS metagenome assembly WBZR01 (sample SAMN12412403, study PRJNA552823) | activated sludge metagenome | isolation source: activated sludge from anammox sidestream of wastewater treatment plant... | place: USA: Virginia | collected 2017-08
CACTCAGCCATCGACATGCTGAGTCCGGTCGATTACGAGGACCGCTACTGGGATCGCCGCACAGCGGCTTAACTCAGGTGTCTGCGCGACCGGGGCAAGACCAACCGCGATGCCGCCAAGTACGCGCGACAGGCTGCTTCATCAGCGAAACGCCGCTGGAATTCTCGGAGCGTGCGCGGGAAATCGGGCCGAGGCATCCCGGGCCACTACGTTTTGTGGGTCGTGGAGTCAACCGGATAGGCCGAAGACTCGATTACGTCAACCCAGCGCTAATGCCGACACTGCTCCACCTGCGTCGCGAAGGTCAATTCGACGCCGCGAGGCGTATCGGTGCGCTCGCTTGCGGCGAGGTCGCGAACCAGGTCTTCTTCGCAGCATCGCCGAGAATCGACTCGCCGGCGACGCCGGCCGTGATGGTCAAGCGTCTACGGCGAGCGCGATCCTGCGGCTCGCTGACCACCCTCGAGAGCTCGACGTGCGAGCACGGGTACGTGCGAGGATCGGGCAATCCCGGTACGGCGGTCGGCATCCGCACGCTCGACTGAGCGGAACACCCGACCCGGCAATCGCCTCCTGTTCGTTCTCGCTCACGCGATGACAGCTCTGTGCCATCTTGGCGCACTTCTCGCCGGCGTCGGACGACGGAGGCGCCATCTTCGCGTCACGCCCGAGTGCGACGCGCGGGTGGGCGTTTGTGGTTGAGGGCCCGCGACCCTGCCTGGTACACGTCCACCCAACTCGACCCCTCCTCCGAAGGAGACAGCTCATGCCTTCCCCCTGCCGCTGCGCCTTCCGGCTGGCGCTGCTCGCCGCGCTTTTCGTGCCCTTTTCCACCCATGCAGAGGCGCGCGCCGTCGCGCCGGACTACGGCAAGCTGCCGCTCGTCTTCGAGCGCAATCGAGGCCAGACCTCGGCAGGGGTCGACTTCATCGCGCGCGGCAGCGGCTATTCGCTCTTCTTGACGCGCAAGGAGGCGGTGCTGGTGCTCGTCCGTCGCGAGCCCGAGCAGGCGAGGCGTGTTCCGCAGCCCGCGACCGAGCGAGCGCTCGTGATGCCGACCGACCACCGCGTCGTCCTGCGGACGCGGTTTCTCGGGGCGGCACGCCATCCGCGCGGCGCCGGCGAGGATGCTCAGCAGACGCGCGTCAACTACTTCGTCGGCAGCGATCCGTCCGACTGGCACGCCGACGTGCCCACCTTCGGGCGCGTCCGCTATCGCGGCGTCTATCCCGGGATCGACGTCGTCTATCACGGCGCGCAGCGGCTGCTCGAGTACGACCTTGTCGTCGCGCCGGGCGCGAGCGCCGACCGGATCCGTATGGAGATCGCCGGCGCCGACCTGGCGCTCGGCGTCGAGGGCGACCTCGTGCTGCGGGTGGGGAGCGACGAGCTGCACCAGCCGAAGCCGGTTGCGTATCAGTCGATCGGTGGCCGGCGCCTGGAGGTCGAGAGCCGCTATGTGCTGCGTCGCGGTGGGAGGGAGGTCGGGTTCGCGGTCGGCGCCTACGATCGCCGCCATCCGCTCGTGATCGATCCGGTGGTCCGGTACGCCTCGTTCTTCGGCGGTACGCGCTCGGAGAGCGGTGCCGATCTCGCGACCGACGCCAACGGCAACGTGTACATGACGGGCTTCACGGGCGGCGGCACCTTCCCCGACGTCGGCGCCGCGCAAGGCAACTACGGGGGCGGCGACAGCGATGCCTACGTGGCGAAAGTGAACGCGGCGGGCTCGGCCGTCGTCTACGCGACCTTCCTCGGCGGCAATGCCGGTGACTCCGGCAGCGCGATCGCGGTCGACGCGGCCGGCAACGCCTTCGTGACGGGCAGCACGCGGTCGGGCAACTTTCCGACGCTGAACGCCGTCCAGGCGTCCCACGGGCTTGCCAGCGGCGACTACAACTGCAGCAACAACGCGTTCGCGACCAAGCTGAACGCCGCTGGGAACGCGATCCTGTACTCCACGTTTCTCGGCGGCTCGGGCAACGGCACCGCCGGCGATCAAGGCTCGGGGATCGGCGTCGACACGGCCGGCAACGCGTACATCGGCGGCATCACCACCTCGACCGATTTCCCGACGGCCAACGCCATTCAAGGCACGCTCGCCGGCAGTGGGGTGTGGAGGAGTACCAACGGCGGGACGAGCTTCGTTCCGAGTGAGACCAATCTGCCGCGCCGTGATCCGATCGCGATCGCCGTCGACCCGCTGAGCTCGCAGAACGTTTACATCAGCCTGGTGGACGGCGGCGTGCGACGGAGCACCGACGGTGGCGCCACCTGGACGACGACGAGTCTCGGAGCGGAGTCCGACATCAGCTCGGTCACCGTCGACCCGACGACGGCCGGCACGGTGTACGCGGTGGGCGGCGACGAGCAGCTCACCGGCTCGATCTGCTTCTACAATCCGGGCGTCTACAAGAGCACGAACGGCACGGACTTCACGGCGATGAACAACGGGCTTGCCAACAACGCCGTCCGCGCCTTCGCACTTGCCCCGTCGAGCCCGACGACGCTCTATGCGGGCGGACCGGGACGGTCCACCATCGCCGGCGCCGATCCGACACTGATCTTCAAGTCGACGAATGGCGCCGGCACCTGGGTCCCGAGCGACAACGGGCTCACGCGCAGTATCACGTCCGGCTCCAACACCACCTACAATTTCGTGAACGACCTCGCCGTCCACCCGACCAATGCGAACATCGTCTACGCGGCCACCCGCTTCGGCATCTTCAAGACGACGAACGGCGCCAGCAGCTGGTCGGAGCTTGGCGCCTACCCGGGGTTCCAGGCGTCGTTGATCGCGATCGCACCCTCGAACCCGTCGATTCTCTACGTTGCCGACTTTGCGAACTACAAGAGCACCGACGGTGGCGACACCTGGGTGGCGCTCGGCGAGTTCGACAACGACCGCCTGCGCGGCATCGTCGTCGATCCGACCAATGCGAACGTCGTCTACGCAGCCAGCAGTGGCGGTCTCTACAAATCCACCGACGGCGGTACCGTGTGGACTCCCGTTGCCATCGGGAACAGCCAGTTGCCGAACGTGCTGGCGCTCGCCCTCGATCCGGGCAACGCGTCCAACGTGCTCGTCGGCCTCCAGCGCACGGCCGACGCCTTTGCCGTCAAGCTGCCGCCGGGCGGGACGCCGATCGGCTACGGAACCTTCCTCGGGGGACAGGACGCCGAGGGGCAGCCCGACGTCGCCGTGGACGGCACCGGCAACGCCCACCTCGTCGGCACGACCGCTTCGCTGAACTTCCCGGTGACCAACGCGCTCCAAGGCAGCCACGACGCGACCGGCACCTGCGGGTTCGTCCCCGGCGGGCGCCGCCCGTGCACGGACGCCTTCGTGACCAAGTTGAGTCCGGCGGGTGCGAGTCTCTACGCGACGTATCTCGGCGGCGACAACGAGGACAGCGGATCGGCGACCGGCCTCGACTCGCTCGGCAACCTGTTCCTCACCGGCTCGACGGAGTCGGCGGATTTTCCGACCGAGAATGCCTTCCAATCGACGGCCAACGTCGACGACTTCGGCGGCCTCGGCGATGCCTTCCTCACCAAGATCAACCCCGCCGGCAACGACATCCTGTTCTCGACCTACTTCGGCGGCCACAGCTTCGACAGCGCCGACGCGCTCGCGGTCGATGCCAGCGGAGCACCGATCATTGCCGGCTTCACGTTCTCGCAGGATTTCCCTTTCGTGTTGCCGCTCTCGTGCGATGCGACGAACTCGAGCTTCATCAGCCGGTTCTCGCCGAACGGTGCCACGCTCGACTTCTCGACGCTCTTCGCTACCAGCGAGAGCATCCAAGCGCTCGCCGTGGACCCGACGGGCGATCTCTACGTCGCGGGATCGACGTCCGACGACGAGTTCCCCGTCAAAAACGCGCCCCAACCGACCTTCGGCGGCGGCAATTGCGGCTCGTTCTCGTCTCCGTTTCCCTGCGCCGACGCGTTTCTCGTCAAGATCGCCAACCAGGGGGTCTCGGGGAGCGACGTCTACACGGCCAAGTGCAGCGACAAGCCATTCTTTGAGGTCGGCGACCTCATCACTTTCAGCATCTACGTGAGCAATGCCGGTCCCAGTGCCGCCACCGGCGTCAGCCTCTCGGACGCCCTGCCGTCGAACCTCGCCTTCGTATCGGTGAGCGCGAACCAGGGGAGCTGCACCGGGAGCGAGACCATCACCTGCGATCTCGGAGCGATCGCGAACGACACCGGCACCAAGGTCACCATCGTCGCCGCCGCGACGGCGGAGAATTTCGATACCCTCAATACCGCCACCTCGACGACGCAGAGCAGCGATCCCGATGTGTCCAACAACGCCTCGACCGCGACCGTCTTCATCTTCGCGCCGCCGCCGGTCGTCGACGCGTTTCGCTGCTACAAGAGCAAGCCCGCAAAGGGCAGCCCCAAGTTTCAGCCGGTTACGGGTGTCCGTCTCGTCGACGAGGTCTTCGGCGACGACGTCACCTTCGACGCGAAGAAGCCCGCCGGGCTCTGCGCGCCAGCGGACGTCGGCGACGGGATCGCCGACGAGGCCATCCACCTCGAGCGCTATGGCGTGAAGGCACAGAAGGGGCAACCGAAACCCGTGAAGCGCACCGGTGTCCAGGTCACCACGGCGCTCCACACGATCGCGCTCGATCTCGGTAAGCCGGAATTGCTCCTCGTCCCGACAGCCAAGAGTCTGTCGCCGAACCCCGCTCCGACACCGCCCAGCTCGTTCGACCACGGCGTCGATCACTTCCTCTGCTACAAGGCCAAGCTCGCCAAGGGACAGCCGAAGCTGCCGAAGGATCTACAGATCTCGTTTGCCGACCAGTTCACGAGCCCGGTGCGCCGCCTGTTCGTGAGCAAGCCCACCCGCCTCTGCACGGCAGTCGACAAGAACGGGGAGGGCGTGAAGAGCTCGAACCAGCTCGTATGCTACAAAGTGAAGTCGGCCAAAGGCCGCTGCGATCTCGCGGCACCGGTCAACCCCGGGGGTGCTTGCAAGAAGGAACCCGACTGCGGCGGCATCAAAGGTCAGACGATGTTGTGCACCGTGCAGGCGAAGTTCGCGCCCCGCGCGGATGTGCAACTCGCCAATCAGTTCGGCAGCGAGAAGGTGAACGTCACGAAGGATGACGAGCTCTGTCTCCCGTTGGCCGACTGATTTCGCCGATGAGGGCGACGCGAGGCCGGCGTGCGGCGCTCGCGCGCACGCCGGCCCCGGCCTTGCGTTGCCTCCCGTCGACCCGTGCGCGTACTGGGTGCAGATCTCGACGACCTTCTTGGAGTCGGTGATCGAGGCCGTGGTGGTGTTCTCGAGCTTGATGTTCTGCTCGATGAACTCGACGGCGCGGTAGGCGCCGGTCGCGACGGCCTGCATCGACGCGCCGCGGAACCAGTAGATGACCGCACCGCCGGTCACGAGCGGGGCGCGCTGGCGCGGGCGCTCGTCGATGGGGAATCGGATAGGGGACCTCGATGCACGTCCGCCGCAGAGACGAATGGCCGCGCAGAGCCGCTGGTCGATTCGGCTCCGACTGGACAAGTTGACCTGCCTTGAATGGGTTATCGGAATCCGATAACATCGGTCGGTGATTCAGAGCTTCGGCAACCGCCTGGCCCGCGATCTGTTCGATGACCGGCCCTCCGGAGTCACACGGCGCTTTCCACCCGAGCTGCGACGGACGGCACGTCGCAAGCTTCTATACCTGCACGACGCCGCAGAGCTCCGCGACCTTCGAGTGCCACCCGGCAACCGTCTCGAGGCACTCAAAGGTCGGTGGAAGGAATTTCATTCGATTCGAATCAACGGCCAGTGGCGCCTGATGTTCCAATGGGACGCCGGCAATGCGAATGCGGTGCAGATCGTCGACTATCACTGACGGGAGCGATGTCATGAGACAACCAAGAAATCCCTTCCATCCCGGCGAGATTCTCCTCGAGGAGTTTCTCATGCCGGCCGACATCACTCAGACGGCCTTCGCGGAAACGTTGGGCTGGACGCGCGCACGTCTGAACGAGCTGATCAAAGGCAAGCGCGGTATCACTGCCGATGCCGCGCTCGATCTGGCCAAGGCACTCGGAACTTCGCCGAAGATGTGGATGAACCTCCAGGCGACGTGGGATCTCTCGCAAGCCGAGCGACGACGGCGAAAAGTCGCGTAGTCAGCGATTGACAGCGGAACGACGCGGTAGCCCATTCGTTCGACCGCTGCGTGCAGATCCTGATGCGGTGAATAAGCCCGTTAATCTCCGCATGATTGCGGTGATTGTTGACAGCTGCGGTGGATAGCCGGTACAATCTCCGCAAACGTGCGGAGAATGTACATCCATCAGCGAGGAGATTGGCCTAAGTTCCGATGGGCCCGTGAGAAGATCGACGGGCCTCTCGCGGACATCCGCCACCGCCAGGGGCGTCTCATCGGCCACATGGAGGCGCTTGGCTTTCAGGTGCGGACTGAGGCCGAGCTCCGCACGCTGACGGCTGACGTTGTGAAGAGTAGCGAGATCGAGGGCGAGCGTCTCGATGCTGAACAGGTGCGATCGTCGATTGCGCGTCGTCTCGGCATGGACGTAGGCGCGCTGAAGCCTCCGGATCGCAACGTTGAGGGCATCGTCGAGATGATGCTCGACGCCGCACGTCGCTACGACGAGCCCCTGACAGTAGAGCGGCTCTTTGGCTGGCACGCGGCGTTGTTTCCGACCGGAAGATCGGGCCTTCGGAAGATCAAGGTCGGAGGTTGGCGCGACGACGCAGACGGCCCTATGCAGGTCGTTTCCGGGCCCATTGGAAGAGAGCGAGTCCATTTCGAAGCGCCTAAGACGACGCGTCTCGATGCCGAAATGCGTCCATTCCTCGCGTGGTTCGCCTCGGCGGAGGATCTAGATCCCGTCCTGAAATCGGCGCTGGCGCATCTTTGGTTCGTGACCATCCACCCGTTCGATGACGGTAACGGACGCATCGCGCGCGCCATCGCCGATATGGCTCTCGCACGCTCAGAGCGGAGTCCGCAACGCTTCTACAGCATGTCAACGCAGATCCGCGTCGAGCGCGAAGCCTATTACGACATTCTCGAGAAGACCCAACACGGCACGCTGGATGTGACCTCGTGGTTGAAATGGTTTCTGGAGTGCATGGCGAGAGCCATTGCCGATGCGGAAGCGACCCTGGAAGCCGTACTGACGAAGACGCGATTTTGGGACCGCCTTGAGGGCGTGCCGATCAACGATCGCCAGCGCCTGGTTCTGAACGAGCTTCTCGATGGCTTCGAGGGAAATCTGACAACGACGAAGTACGCCAGGATAGCCAAAACGTCGCAGGATACCGCCTTGCGCGACTTGCAGGGGCTTGTCGACCACGGGATCGTCGTTCGCAACCCCAAGGGCGGCCGTAGCACGAGCTACTCGCTGGCCGTCGTGCCGTCCAACGAGGCTACCACTGCGCCACCTCGGCCGAAGAAGAAGTAAGTCCTAATCGTATTCGGCAGCCTGCCTGCGGATCGAAATTGTCCCTGGCCCGACCATGTACTCGTGGGGCCCGCCTTCAGTTGGCGGCCTTCTGCTTCGTCTTCGCGATGATCGTGAGCTGCCAGCCGCTCGCCGGCGGTACGTTCGCGTCGTCCGCCATGAACGCGGTGCACCCGATGTTCTTGGACGTCGCGAGGACTCGCGCGGAGTTGGTGGCGTTCGGCAAACTACCAAGCAGCGAGCCGACCGACACGTTCACGGATGCGCCGGTGCCGAACAACGCGGTCGCCCCGGGTGCGACACTGAGCGAGGTGGCCGCGACGTCGCGCGCCAGCGCGCCGTACGTCGGCGTTGACTCGCGGTCTGGCTTGATCGACAGTCCAGGCGGACCGTCCACGCCTCCAACAAGCCAAACGGGATACCCCGAGGAGTCCTCCGCATGTCTCCTTCCATCCGCCGTCGCCTCGGAGCTGTCGCCTCGCTTCTCCTCACCGCCGCCATCACGTCGTCTCCGGCTGCGGCCGCGACGCCGCGCGATGGATCGACCGTCCGCATTCCCGGACACGTGCTGCCGGCCCTTGCGGGGGCGACCCGTGTGGAACGCGGCGCTCCGGCCGACGGTACCGAGCCGCTCGCCCTCACGGTCGTTCTCCGCCGGAACGACGAGGCTGCGTTCGCGCGGTACCTCCGCGACGTCTACGACCCGGCGTCCGCGGACTTTCGCCGCTTCCTCTCGCCGGAGGCGCAGGCCGATCGCTTCGGGCCGACCCGTGCGCAATACCGGGACGTCGCACGCTACCTCGCGCAGCGCGGCTTCACGATCGTCGCGCGGTCGGCCAGCCGGCTGACGCTCGCCGTCCGCGGGACGCGCGCGGCGGCCGCGCGGGCGCTCGCGCTCCACGTCGGGGACTATCGTCTCGGCGACACGACCTTCTTCGCGAACGACGACGATCCGGCGCTGCCGCCCGACCTGGCATCAACGGTCGCGGCCGTTGCCGGGCTCGCCAATCTCGCCAGGCCGCGGCCGCAGAAGCAGCTGATCAAAGAGATCAAGAAGGCGACGTACGTTCCGCTCATCTGTTGGGTCAACGCCAATTTGATTCAAGATCCGAATCCGGCGGTACAGGCGGAGAAGTACAACACCTGCGTCACCAACGAGAAGGCGAAGATCGACGCCGAGACCCTGACGACGTTCCCGCTCGGGGGAGGCCCGCTCGCGCTGACGCTCGACGGCACGGGACAGACGATCGGCGTGCTCGCGTTCGACCGCTTCGACTCGGCCGACGTCGCTGACTACTTGGCATTCATCGGCGCGCCCGCGGCGACCATCACGCACCTCTCGCGCGTTGCGGTCGGTGGCGGCGCGACCGCCGGCGCCGATCAGGCGGAGGTGCTACTCGACGTCGACGCGATTCTCACGGTCGCCCCGGGCGCGAACGTGGTCGTCTACGACGGACCATTCACCGGACTCGGCTCTTTCCAGAGTCTCTTCAGTGCGATGATCGACGACGGCATCGACGTCATCACCAACAGCTGGGCCTATTGCGAGGACCAGACGACGCTCGCCGACGTGCAGAGCATCGACGCCATCCTCCAGAGCGCGGCGGCCGCCGGCATCAGCGTGTTCTCGGCGAGCGGCGACACCGGCAGCACCTGCCTCGACGGAAGCCCGAATACGCTCGCCGTCCCCGCGAGCTCGCCGAGCCTCACCGCCGTCGGAGGCACGTCGCGAACGTGGGGCCCGGGCTACATCTGGGAGTCGGAGCGCTGGTGGAACGGCAGCGCCGATCCCATCCCGACCGGCCAGGGCGGCTTCGGCACGAGCCGATTCTTCGCGCGCCCGGCCTTCCAGAACGGCTTCACCGCGAGTCCGATGCGGTCGGTCCCCGACGTGGTGTTCAACGCCGACCCCGCGATCGGCGTGCCGATCTGTCAGGCGGCCGAGGGCGGGTGTCCGAGCGGCGCGCTCTTTGGCGGGACGAGCGTCGCGGCCCCGATCTGGGCGGCGCTCGCGGCGCTCCTCAATCAGGCGAACGGCGCCAATCTCGGCAGCTTCAACGCCGTCGCGTATCCGTTCGCCGGGACCGACGCGTTCCACGGGCCGGCAGAGCTCGGCAGCGACTTCGCGCACGTCGGGCTCGGTTCCCCGAACCTGAACGCGCTTCGTCGCCGGGTGATGGGCGATACGGCAGGGGCGCCCAACACCGCCCAGTCGAGCGTCATCACCTACGTCGACTATCAGCCGTTCGGTCCGGTGCCCGCACCGCAGGTCGCGGCCGACGGCGTGGACGCGCTCTCGGTGGTCGTCCGGCTGCGCGACATCGACGGCCACTACGTCACCAACAAGACGATCTCGCTCGTGGCCGACAGCCCAGAGGTCACCATCGTGCCGGCGACGGCGGTCACCGACGTGGCGAACGGCGCGGCCGTCTTCACGGTGACGTCGCTCACGGCCGAGAGCGTCACGTTCACCGCGACGGATACCACCGACGGCTTCCCCCTCCCCAACGAGCCGACCATCGTGTTCGCCGTCCCGCCGGCGGCGAGCGGCGGCATCCAAGCGTTTCCGAACACGGTTCCCGCCAACGGTACGAGCACGACGACCATCTCGATCACGCTGCAAGACGTGCTCGGACGGCCGACGCCCGGCAAGCTGATTCGATTGAACCAGGGCGGCGGGCACTCCGTGATCACCGGGCCGAATCCCGCTGTGACCAACGCCTCCGGTCAGATCCAGTTCACGGCAACGAATCGCGTGAATGAGGTCGTCACGTATACCGCCGTCGTCGAGACCGACGGCGACGTCCCCGTGCCCGGAAGCGCGCAGGTCACCTACGACGGCGCGAGCACCTCGTGTGTCGGTCCGCCGCCGGTCGGCGTGAACGGATACGCGGTGACACCATTCGCGACCGGCTTCGCCGCCGAGCCCTTCTTCTACGGCAACGTGAATTGGGGCGGATGCCCGGGTGCCTCGGCGCCGGCCTTCCGCGGATCCGATGCGTTCGTCGCGAGCTTCCGGACGGGCGGTCTCTACCGCTTTGGGGTCGAGGGCGGCGCGGTATCGAGCGCCAACGTCGTCGGGACGGTGGGTCTCACGCTCGGCTGGCCCGCCGTCGGGAAGGACGGAAAGCTCTACGCGGCTCTCGGCTCGTCGGGCGTCGGCGGTGCGACGGGCAGCGTCGTCGAGCTGAATCCCGACACGGGCGCGATCGTGCGAACGCTGGCGTCGGGGCAGAAGTGTACCTCCGGGCTCGTCGTCGATCCCCTGAGCGGTGATCTCTTCTTCACCGGCCAGTGCTTCGGGGCCGGCCTCGACGAGCCGATCATCCGGCGCATCCGCAATCCGGGCAGCATGAGCCCGACGGTGGAGACGTACACGACGCTGGCGCAGACGCCGAACGGCAATCTCGCTTTTGCGCCGAACGGGACGCTGTACGCGGCGACCGCCTACACCTCGCAGAACCCGTCGGTCATCCGCATCACCGGCACCGACCAGCCGTCGCCGCCCGTCCAGACCACGGTGAACGGCGTGACGTCGATCTTCTTCATCGGCGTCGGCGCTGCCGGCGCGAACGGCGAGGCGACGTCGCTCCTCGGCTTCACCTCGGACGGGCTCGTGCTCTACGACATCACGACGTCGCCGGCGACGCCGACCCTGATCGTCGAGGACATGGTGCCCGGCGTCATCGGCCCCGACGGGTGCATGTACGGGGGTCTCTCGGACATCGTCTACAAGGTGACGCGCGCGGATGGCTCATGCGACTTCGCGCCCTCGTCGGCGGTTCCGTCGCTGACGCTGGCGCCCGCGACCGCGTCACCGGATCCCGCCCAGGGTACGGAGCAGGAGCTCACGGCGACGTTCCGGAACGTCGCCGTGCCGGAGGGGACCGCGGTCTTCTTTCAGATCGCCGGTGCCAACCCGGACCTCCGCATGGAGAGGACGAACGTCGCCGGGGAGGCCACGCTCCGCTACGTGGGATTGGCGACGGGCGCGGACGTCGTGACGGCAAGTGCGAGGGTCGTCGACGGTTTGGACGAGGAGTCGTTCGTCTCGAACAAGGCGCGCATCACTTGGACGCCCGGTGCGCACACGACGTCCTTGTCGTTGAACCTGAGTCCGAACGGCGCGGTGCCGGGCCTGCCGTCCGTCCTGACGGCAGTCCTCGTCGACGGATCGGGCGACCTGCCCGTGCCCGTCGCCGGGCAGACGATCACGTTCACCCGCGGGGCCGCGACGTGCAGCGCGGTGACCGACGCTGCCGGCGTCGCGACGTGTGTCCTGCTGGCGGACGAGACGGGCCAGGCACCCCTGGTCGCGACCTTCGCCGGTGCACCCGGCCTCTTGCCGGCGACCGACACTCTCGGCTTCAGCGTCGTGGGCAACGCTGCGCTCAGCCCGTTCAGCGTCTACCAGTCGAAGCAATCGAAGGGCACGAAGTTCGTGAAGTTCGGGCCGGTCGTCCTCGACGACGATCTCGCGACCGGGGTCGGGTATGACGTCCAGAAGCTCGAGAGGCTTGCGGCGCCCGCGGGGACGAACGGCGGGATGAGCCCCGATCCCGATACGCATCTCACGAGCTATGCCGTGAAGCGCGCGAAGAATGCGCCGAAGTTCGTGAAGGCGACCGACGTGCGGCTCTTGAACCAGTGCAGCGACTCGGTGCTGACGCTCGGGAAACCGGCGAGCCTCTTGCTTCCGACGGCGAAGAGTCTCGTGGCGGCGCCGCCGGTGCCGACCGATGCCGATCACAACGTCGATCACTTCCTCTGCTACAAGGCGAAGCAGCAGAAGAAGTACGGCGACGGCACACCGGCGCCCGCGCTCCGGAAGGGCATCCAGGTCGACGTCGAGGATCAGTTCCAGACGACGCGCTACGACCTGGGCAAGGTCGTACTGGCATGCAACCCGGTCGCGAAGAGCGGGTCGCCGATTCTCCAGGGCGGGCCGGCGAAGGGGTCGTCGTTCCCGATCACTCCGGCGACGGTGCGGAACCCGGCGGCGCACCTCCTGTGCTACAGCGCGAAGATCGCGACGAAGCGGATCGAGCAGAACGGTTGCGGGCCCGCCGTGGCCGGTGACAAGGGGACGAAGATCGTGCCGAAGCAGGCGAAGCACGTGCCGCAGCTCGGCCTCCACCTCGCGAACCAGTTCGGGACGACGAACGTCGACACGAAGAAGGTCACCTTCGTCTGCATCCCATCGGTGCTTGGGCCGTAGGCGGAAACCCCTTCCGGACGTTGACGAAGAAGAGCTCCGGTACGCTCCACAACAGGCCGCGCAGGCCGGATGCGAGCGCGGCACCACCGTCGAACGGCGCCGCCGCGAGCCCGAGCAGGCTCGAGCCGATGCCGACGCCGAGATTCGCGGCGCCGAAAGGATCGCCCGGATCAGCAGGACGTCGTCCGTGAAGAAGAGGAACGTCGAGTCGTCGCGGCTCGGTCGGTAGACGGCAGCACGTTCGACTCGCGGAGCCGGACCGCGAGCGGGTTCTCAGCGGCCGCGAGGGCGGTCACTCTGGCGGTGCGGTAGGACGGGGTCGTGTCCGACGCGATCACGCGCCAGTCGCGACGGACGGCGCGGGTCGCGAGGCTCGGGCGGTGTACGCGCAGTCGGTTCCCGCACCAGAGGACACAAGGAAGGTGAGCCACGACGTGCCTACCAGCGCGTCGAGATGCCGGCGTACTTCGGGATGTTCTCGTCGGACGTGATCACCAGAAGCTGCCGGGCCCGCGCGAGCGCCACGACGACCCGGTCGAACGGATCCCGATGTAGCGGCGGCAGGGCCGCGGCGGCGCAGGCCGTTGCCGAATCCAACGTCACCTCTCGTAGGCTATGTCGCTCGACGAGTCCGTCGAACCAGTGAGATGGCGACACCTTGAGCCGGAGCTTGCCGGCGGCCGTCTTGATCGCGACTTCCCACGCACAGACGGACGACACGAAGGCCTCGGGCGCGCCCTGGAGAGCTACCGTAGCCCGTCGAGGCAGCGTGCCCCTGGACAGCGCAAGGAGCGCGCACGTGTCGAGGATCACGTTCATCGAAGATCTTCGGGCCACTCGTCGTCCGAGAGCGGCTCGTTCGGACGGTACCCGCGAGCGAACTCGACACGAAGTCGCGGATCAGGCGAGAGATTCCGCTTTCTGCGCCGCGTAACACGTCGGCGGATCTCGGCGACTTCCTGACCGTCCCGGCACAGGACGACCGTCTCGTTACGCTCCTCCACCGCCTTGACGAGCTCCGACAAGCGGGTCTTGGCTTCGTGCATGTTGACGGCGATCATTGTTAGCTAGGCTAGCTAAATACGCGGTGTGGGGTCAAGGAGAAGGACACGGTGAGCAGTGGCGCCGCACCCGCGAGTGGCATGCCCGTCGTCGTCCGCTCCCGGCGGATCCATGCGCCTCCACCAACGAAAACGACCGCCGCTCCCCGAGGGAGCGGCGGTCGTTCCGAACCTGAACACTGACTCTGAGCCCCAGTTACATCATGCCGCCCATGCCACCCATGCCGCCCATGCCCGGAGGCGGACCGCCCGCAGCAGCCCCCTTCTCCTCGGGCTTTTCGGCGACGGTCGCCTCGGTGGTGAGCAGGAGCCCGGCCACGGAGGACGCGTTCAGGAGCGCGGTCCGGACCACCTTGGTCGGGTCGATGATGCCCGCCTTGATGAGATCCTCGAACTCCTCGCTGCCGGCGTTGAAGCCGAACGCGGCCTTGCCGTTTCGCACCTTGTCGAGAACGATCGAACCTTCCCAGCCGGCGTTGTTGGCGATCTGCCGGCAGGGCTCCTCGACGGCGCGGCGGATGATGTTGATACCGACCTTCTCCTCGTCGTTGCCGCCCTTGAGCCCGTCGAGCGCCGACGAGGCGCGGATCAGGGCGACGCCGCCGCCCGGGACGATGCCTTCCTCGACGGCGGCGCGGGTGGCGTGGAGCGCGTCCTCGACGCGCGCCTTCTTTTCCTTCATCTCGACCTCGGTGGCCGCCCCGACGCGGATGACCGCGACGCCGCCGATCAGCTTGGCGAGACGCTCCTGCAGCTTCTCGCGATCGTAATCCGAGGTGGTTTCCTCGATCTGCGCTCGGATCTGCTTGATGCGACCCTCGATGTCGGCCCGTTTGCCGGCGCCGTCGACGATCGTGCAGTTGTCCTTGTCGACCACGACGCGCTTCGCCTTGCCGAGGTCGCTGAGCGTGATGCCTTCGAGCTTGATGCCGAGTTCTTCGGCGATCACCTTGCCGCCCGTGAGGATCGCGATGTCCTCGAGCATGGCTTTGCGGCGGTCGCCGAAGCCCGGCGCCTTCACTGCGACGCACTGGAGCGTGCCGCGGATCTTGTTGACGACGAGCGTCGCCAGCGCTTCGCCCTCGACGTCCTCGGCGATCATGATGAACGGCCGGCCCGTCTTGGCGATCTGCTCCAGGATGGGGAGCAGATCCTTCATCGCGCTGATCTTCTTCTCGTTGATCAGGAGATACGGATCCTCGAGCACGACCTCCATGCGCTCGGGATCGGTGACGAAGTAGGGCGAGAGGTAGCCGCGGTCGAACTGCATGCCCTCGACGACTTCGAGCGTGGTCTCGAGGCCCTTCGCCTCCTCGACCGTGATGACGCCCTCCTTGCCGACCTTGTTCATGGCCTCGGCGATGATCTCGCCGACGGTGGTGTCGTTGTTGGCCGAGATCGTGCCGACCTGCGCGATCTCCTTCTGGTCCTTGGTGGGCTTCGAGAGCGACTTGAGCTCGTCGACGATGGCGCCGACCGCGGTGTCGATGCCGCGCTTGAGGCTCATCGGATCGTGGCCCGCGGCGACCATCTTGATGCCTTCCGCGAAGATGGCGCGCGCGAGCACGGTCGCCGTCGTCGTCCCGTCACCGGCGACGTCCGAGGTCTTGCTCGCGACCTCCTTCACCATCTGGGCGCCCATGTTCTCGAACTTGTCTTCGAGTTCGATCTCCTTGGCGACGGTGACGCCGTCCTTGGTGATGTTGGGGGCGCCGAACGACTTCTCCAGGACCACGTTCCGGCCCTTGGGGCCGAGGGTCACGGTGACGGCATCCGCCAGAATGTTCACTCCACGCAGGACGCGATCACGCGCGTCCTGGCCGAATCGTACGTGTTTGGCTGCCATGGTTCTTTCGTCCTCCTTAGCCCTCGATCACGCCGAGGATGTCGTCCTCGCGCATGATCAAGTGTTCCTCGCCGTTGAGCTTGATTTCGCTGCCGGAGTACTTGCCGAAGAGGATCTTGTCGCCGACCTTGACGTCGAGCGCGGTGACCTTGCCGTCGTCGTTGACCTTGCCCTTGCCGACCGCGACGACTTTCCCCTCCTGGGGCTTCTCCTTCGCCGTATCGGGGATGATGATGCCGCCTTTGGTCTTTTCCTCCTCGGCGATGCGCTTCACGATCACCCGATCCTGAAGTGGGCGAATCTTCATCGATGTCTCCTTTCCCTTCTAGTGGAAACTACTGAGTTTTTGGCCGATATGGTGGGCGGCCGAATGCGCAACGGGATGAAACCCGCGCGCACCATAAGCATCGCTCGCGCCGTGTCAACGGCGGCGAGGTGGCGGATCCGTTTTTCGGGGCTAGCGGCCGAGCTTCCTCTTCTCTTCTTCGAGGTACTGGCGGTAGAGGACGTTCCACTCGCTCGACCCCTCGGGAACGCGGCGGGACAGGCTCCCGATCTTGCGGCGCACCTTGGCGTCGATCGCCTCGTCGACGTCGAAGAAGTCGGTCAAGACGGCCTTGATCTCGGCCAGCACCAGGCGATCCGTGCGCAGATCCGCCACCTCGTCCCCCTTCTTGAGGGCGTCCAGGGCGAGGTGGGCGAGCGCCGAGATCCGGCCATCGGATGCGCGGCTCACAGGGTGAACCCCCGCTCCTTGGCGAGACGCTCCTTCACGAGCTGCAACACCTTGTGGCGGTCCATGCCGACGAGCTCGCGGCTGTGCGATTCGGCGAACCGGGCCGCCTCCACGTCGAGGTCCTCCTCGGCCCGGAGGTTGGCGCGGAAGGCGGAGACGATGCGCAGCTCGACGGCCGCGCGGTTCGCCACGATCCGCAGGAGGCCCGCCTTTTCCAGGCGGCTCAAGATCGACGTGGCGATGCGTTGCATCTCGCCGTCGCGGAGCTTCATCGCCGCTACGAGTAGACGGCGCCGATCGGCAACGCAAGCACGCGTTCCATTGACCCTTCCGGGCATTGCCGCTATCCCTTTTCGCGACGTCCCGAGCCCGCGCGGGCTCCATCCGTCCGGAGCATCGAGGCTCCTTCCGAGAACCAGCGGCTCCATCCCCGAGGCTCGTCATGATCATCAAGATGCAAACCGTCGCGACGCCCGACGAGATCGCGGCGATCGAGGCGAGGGTTCACGCCCTCGGCTACACGACGGGCAAGATGGTCGGCGCGCAGGTGACGCTGATCGGGGTGTACGGCGACATCTCGCGCCTGCCGACCGACGAGCTCGGCCAGATGCCGGGCGTCGAGCGGCTGATCCCGATCTCTCGCGCCTACAAGCGCGCCGCGCAGAAGGGCGATCCGTTGAAGCCGATACACGTCCCCGTCGATATCGGGGGCGTCCTGGCGGGCGGCTCGGATCTCGTCGTGATCGCCGGCCCGTGCTCGGTCGAGAGCGAGCGGCAGGTCATGGACGCGGCGCGCATGGTGAAGGAAGCCGGCGCGCAATGCCTCCGCGGCGGCGTCGTGAAGTACCGCTCGAGCCCGTACAGCGGATGGGAAGGGCTCGGCTCGTCGGACCACGACTCCCTACGGCGCAGTCTCGAGCTGATCGTGCGCGCGGGACGCGAGTTCGGGATGCCGACCGTGGTGGAGATCCTCGACCAAGCCGACGTGTCCCTGTACGAGGACGCTGGCGTCGCATGTCTGCAGGTTGGCGAGCCGAACAGCAAGAACCAGGCGCTCCTGAATCGCCTGCGCGACACGACGCTTCCCGTCATCCACAAGCGCGGCAACTCCCTCGACACCGAGGCCTACCTCCTCTGGGTCGAGCGCGTAATGACGGCCGGTAAGGAGAACGTCATCCTCTGCGAGCGCGGCATCACGAGCTGCAATCGCTACACCCGCAACACGCTCGATCTCGGAAGTGTCGCCGCGTTCCACTACCAGCTCTCGGGGCTGCCCGTCGCGGTCGACGCGTCGCACGGCACGGGGATCCGGGATCTCGTCTTCCCGCTGACCCTCGCCGGCATCATGGCGGGCGCTTCGGTCGTGCTGGTCGAAGCGCACCCGAATCCGCTCATCGCGAAGTCGGACGGGATGCAGGGGCTCTTTCCCGAGCAGCTCCAGGGTCTGGTGCGCGCGGCGCGCGAGGCATGGCTCGCGCGCGCCCGCACCGACCGCGAGTATGTCCCGACCGTCGCTCTGCAGCGGACCTACGAGGCCCGCATGCAAGCGGACCGCGCGCGCTTCTTCGGCGAGGACTGAGTACGCCGGGGACCGCGATGATCCTGCCGCCGCCGGTGCGTCCCGGAGGAACCATCGGCGTCGTCGCGCCGGGCGGGGCGGTGAAGGCCGATGCGCTCGAACGCGGCGTGGCGAGCCTCGAGGCGTTGGGCTTTCGTGTCCGCCTCGGCGAGCACGTGCGGGCGCGGCGGCGCTACCTTGCGGGTACGGCGGACATGCGGCACGCCGACCTGGCGGCCATGCTCGCCGATCCGGACGTCGGCGCGATCGTATGCGCGCGCGGCGGGTACGGCACGAGCCAGCTGCTGCCGCTCCTCGACCCGGCGCTCCTCATGGCGCGACCGAAGCTCGTCGTCGGGTACAGTGACGTCTCGCCGCTCCTCGGCTGGATCGTCGAACGATGTGGGGTCGTCGCGCTGCACGGACCGATGGTGGCGACCGATCTCGCGAAGGGGCTTTCCGAGCGCTCCGGGGCGCGGCTCGTCGATCTCCTGGCGTCGCCGGACGCGCCGTGGCGAGAACCGGTCGCCGACGTCGTCGCCGGTGGAGTGGCGACGGGACGGCTCGTCGGCGGCTGCCTGTCGTCGCTGGCGGCGCTGCTTGGGACTCCGTACGCCGTCGAGACGGCGGGCGCGGTGCTCTTTCTCGAGGACGTGGCGGAGCGCCCGTATCGCGTCGATCGCATGCTCATGCATCTGAAGCTCGCCGGGAAGCTCGACGCCGTCGCGGCCATCGTGCTCGGCTCGTTCGCGGAGTGCGACGGGCGCGACGACGACGTCGTGGCGGGCGTGTTCCGCGACTTCTTCGCCGACGCGCCGTACCCGGTCGTGGCCGGGTTCCCGGCGGGTCATCTCTCGGAGAACCTGTCGCTGACGTTCGGGATCCCCGTGCGCGTCGACGCCGACGCGGGCTGGGTGGGGGCCGTTGCGGCGTGAGCTTCGTTCCGGTCGAGCGCGCGATGGACGACGCGGTCGCCCGCGGGGTGTTTCCGGGCGTCGTCGTGCTCGTGAACGTCGGCGGTCGCGTCGTCTTCGTCCGCGCCGCGGGCCGACGCTCGCTCGAGCCCGGCGACCACGCGCCGATGCGCGAGGACACGATCTTCGACGTGGCGTCGCTGACCAAGCCGCTCGCCACGACCACCGCGATGATGCTGTGCGTGCGCGATCGCAGGATCGGTCTCGACGATCGGGTGACGCGCTTCTTCCACAATTTCGGCGTCCACGGAAAGACGCACGTGACGTTCCGGCACCTGCTGGCGCAGACCTCAGGCCTCCCCGACTGGCGGCCGTACTATCGCGACGTCGTCAAGATCGAGCGCGAGGGGCGCATCAATTTCACGGCGAGCCGCGGCGCCAAAGAATGGGTGTACGAGGCGATCCAGCGCGAGAAGCCGGAAGCGCCAGCCGGCGCGCGTACGCTCTACAGCGACCTCGGCTTCATGCTCCTCGGCGCCGCGATCGAGCAGGTGAGCGGGCTCACCCTCGATCGCTTCTGCCACGAGAAGATCTTCAAGCCGCTCGGCCTGCGTTCGTCGTCGTTCGTGGACCTGGCGCTCCTGCGGACGCGTCGCCTCGAGCCGATCGTCGACATGATCGCGCCGACCGAGCGATGCCCGTGGCGCAAGCGCGTCCTCTGCGGCGAGGTGCACGACGACAACGCCTACGCGATGGGCGGAGTGGCGGGCCATTCCGGGCTCTTCTCGTGCGTCCGCGACCTCGATCGCCTCGCGACGACGCTCCGCGAATCGTGGCTCGGGCAAAACGTTTTTCTGCCGTCGAGTATCGTGAGCGAATTCTGGCGGCGCGACGATCCGATCGGCTCCTCGACCTGGGCGCTCGGCTGGGACACCCCCTCGCTCAAGGGGTCCACGGCCGGCGCCGAGTTCTCGCGCAACGCGGTCGGCCACGTCGGGTTCACCGGCACCTCGCTCTGGATCGACCTCGACCGGCACCTGCACGTGATCGTCCTCTCGAACCGCGTCCATCCGACGCGCGACAACGACCGCATTCGCGAGTTCCGCCCGCTCATCCATGACCTCGTCGTCCGCGCCGTCTCCGCGTCCTGATCTGCCCGCTTCGGCGCGGCGGGTGCACCTGATCGCCGTCGCCGGCGTCGGGATGGCGTCGCTCGCGGGCCTGTTCCGAGCCGCCGGATACGAGGTCACCGGTTCCGATCAGGCGGTCTATCCGCCGATGAGCGACGTGCTCGCCCGGCTCGGCATCCCCGTGCGCGAGGGCTATCGCGCCGAGAACCTCGAGCCGCGGCCGGACGTCGTCGTCGTCGGCAACGCGATGTCGCGCGGCAATCCCGAGGTCGAGGCGCTCCTGGCGTCCGGCATCCCGTACTGCTCGATGCCCGAGGCGTTGATGCGCTTCTTCATGCGCGAGCGGCGGCGCGCGGTCGTGGTCGGCACCCACGGCAAGACGACCACGAGCGCCATGCTCGCCTGGGTTCTGCACGAGACGGGGGGCGACCCGAGCTTCATGGTCGGCGGCGCGAGCCGGAACTTTGCGCAGAACTTCCGCCTCGGCGCGGGTCCGTGGTTCGTCGCCGAGGGCGACGAGTACGACACCGCCTTCTTCGACAAGGGGCCGAAGTTCCTCCACTACGATCCGGACGCCTTGCTGATCAACGCCGTCGAGTTCGATCACGCCGACATCTATCGCGACCTCGAGCACGTGAAGGGCGCGTTCCGCACGTTGATGGAGCGTCTGCGCCCGGACGCGGTCGTGGCGGCGAGCGCGGACTTCCCCGAGGTGCGCAAGGTCGTCGAATCGAGCGGCCGCGCCGCGACCTATTTCGGTCGCGGCTCCGGAGCCGTCTGGCGCGCGGAGGACGTCGCCGACGACGGCGGCGCGACACGCTTCACGATCGTGGGCCCCGGCGGATTGCGGGCGCGCGCGGCCCTGCCGCTCCCCGGAGCGATCAACGTCGCGAATGCTGTCGGCGTGCTCGCGCTCGCGCACGCGATGGGGCTGCCGTTCGACGGCGTCGTCGCGGCGCTCGCGACGTTTCGCGGCGTGAAGCGGCGCCAGGAGGTGATCGCGGAGGGACGCGGCGTCACCGTGGTCGACGACTTCGCGCACCACCCGACTGCCGTTGCCGGGACGTTGGCGGCGCTGCGAGCGCGCTATCCGCGCCGCCGCCTGTGGGTGCTCTTCGAGCCGCGCTCGAACACGACCCGCCGCCGGGTCTTCCAAGACGCCTTCGCGAGCGCGCTCGCCGGCGCCGATCGCGTGACCTTCGGTGCGATCCATCGTCGCGACCAGTTGCCCGAGCGGGAGCGCCTGTCGATCGAGGAGCTGATCGGGGCGCTGGGCGCGCGCGGCGTGCCGGCGGAGACGTGCGAGGATCCCGACGCGATCGCGGCGCTCGTCGCGGATCAGGTGGCGCCGGGCGACGTCGTGGTGCTGATGTCGAACGGCGGATTCGGCGGGCTCGCCGGAAGGCTGGTATCGGCGCTGTCGCTGTCGCCGTCCTGAGCGACGTGCCCGGTGCGTTCGAGGGCGCGCCGCTCGTCGGACGCGCCGTACAAACGACGGTAGCGGCGGTAGTTGCCGAGGACCTGCTTCACGTAGTGACGGGTCTCGCGGTAGCTGATCGTTTCCACGAACTCGTCGGTGGCGACTCCGGGCGCCCGCTGCTCCCATTTCGCGACCGCCGCCTCGCCCGCGTTGTACGCCGCCAGGGCCTTCGCGAGGTCGCCGTCGAAGCGGTCGAGCAGCCGGCGGAGGTAGCGCGAGCCGAGCGCGATGTTGGCCGCGGGATCGAAGAGCGCGGATGCCTCGATCGCCCGGCCCGCCACGCGCGACGCCGTCGGCACGAGCAGCTGCATCAGGCCGTACGCCGCCGCCGGTGAGACGGCCGTGCGATCGAAGAGACTCTCCTGGCGCATGAGCGCCAGCACGACGTACGGATCGAGTCGCTCGCCATCCGCGGCCTCCACGACGCGCGACCAGTAGGCGCGGGGGAACAGATACGCGGCAGACGTCGGCGCCGGAAGGATCGCCTGGAGCCGTTGCGCCAGGCGGAGCGCACGGTTGGCGGCCTCGAGGTCGCTGTAGGCTGCGAGCAGGAACGGCCGACCCGCGTCGCCGTCGGGGAGCTCGCGGGCGAGCGCGTCGATCTCGCGCGCGGCCGCGTCGGTCATGCCCATCGCTCGGAGCTCGCAACTCCGGTCCCAGTGGTAGGCGTGCGCCGTCGTGAGCGCGGTCGGCGGCGCCGAGTCGATCGGTGTCGGCGCTGGCGGCGGCGGTACGTCGGCCGCGAGCGCACGCTCGGCGAGGTCCGCGTAGTATCCGTCGGGCGCTTCGGCGAGCACCGCATCGAACGCCCGCCGGCTTTCCGCCGCGAAGCCCTGCCGCGCGAGCACGCGGCCGCGCCAGTACGCCGCCGCGACGCGATCCTTCTCGTCGCCCGCGCCGAGCGCGGCGAAGGCCTCCGCGGCGGCCGCGAGCTCGCCCCTCCGATAGGGCATCCAGGCGAGGCGCCAACGCGCTTCGCGCGCGAGATCCCCCTCGCCAACGGAAAGGATCCGGAGCTGCGCGACGGCCTCGTCGGTGCGGCCCTCCTGTTCGGCGATCCGCGCGAGCGCATAGCGCGCGCTGTCGTGCTTCGGGTGACGAGGCGTCTCGGCGGCGATCCGGGCGAAGAGCGTGCGCGCCTCGGCATCGCGGTCGCGATTCCAGTAGAGGGTCGCGAGCTCGAAGCGGGCCATGCCCCCGATCGGGGTGAGATCCATCGCCCGTCGGTAGGTGGCGATGGCGTCGTCGAGCCGCCCCGTCTGCCTCTCCGCTTTGGCGAGCGCCTCGAGGGCGTCGACGCGTTCCGCGCCGCTGGATCCCTGCGCCGCCACCTCGAGCCGCGCGATCGCGAGATCCGCTCGGCCCTCGGCGGCGAGCACCCGTCCTTCGGCCACCATGAGCGTCGGATCGCGGAGCAGTTCCGGGTGTGCGGCTTCGAGCGCCGCACTCGCGTCGCGCGCGGCGGCGGCGGCCTCGCCTCCGCGGCGCCGCACCTCCTGGTAGAGCGCGTAGGCTCCCCGCGGATCCGTCTCCGCTCGCAGCGAGGCGAGCACCGCGAGCGCGACACCGCGCGCGTCGACGTCGTCTCCCGCGAGGTCGCGCGCGCGCTCGGCGAGCTCCGCGGCTCGCGCATCGCCGAGCGCCGCCGCGGTGCGCGCGCGGCGCGCGGCGGCGTGCGGCGCCCACACGCTCGCCGGATGCGCCTGCAGCAGGCGATCGTCGAGCGCCGCCGCCTCGGCGAGCCGGTGCGCGCGCTCTTCGATCGCGGCGAGGTAGGCCAGGTGATAGTCGGCCAGTACTGGGTACGTCTCGAGAAGCGAGCGAAAGAGCGGCCGCGCCTCGCCGAGGGCGCCGCGATGATATCGAGTCACCGCGTCGACGAAGGTGGCTCGGGCCGTTGCCTCGGTGGGGGCGCGCATCGCGGCGGGCGGCCTCGGCGCCGATCGACGCGACGCTCCCCGAACGCAGCCTCCGACGGCGAGCGCGGCGACCAGCACCGCGATCGCCGCGCGCCCGCCGACGACCCCCATCGAGGTCCGGCTATCTCGCGTATCGGAGGAGCGCAACGGGAGGGCGCGCTTGACTCCCCGAAACGGCTTCGGCACGAGAGCGCGATGTCGGCGTCGTCGCTGCCCGCGCTCGTGCTCGCGTCCGCGTCGCCGCGGCGGCGCTGGCTGCTCGCGAAGCTCGGGCGGACGTTCGAGGTCGATGCGCCCGACATCCCCGAGGTTCCCGGTGTCGACGAGACACCCGACGCCTTCGCAGCGCGGATGGCGGCGGAGAAGGCCGCCGAAGTGGCGCGGCGCCGCGACGACGCGTGGATCCTCGCGGCCGATACGGTCGTCACGCTCGACGCGGCCGCGCTCGGAAAGCCGAAGGACGCCGCGGAAGCGGTGCGGATGCTGAGCGCGCTCGCCGGCCGCCGGCACGTCGTCTACACCGGCGTCGCGCTCCTCGCGCCGGGAGGCATGCTCGTCGAGCGTGCGGCCGTCGGTACTCCGGTCGTGTTCCGCACCCTCTCGCGCCGCGAGATCGACGCGTACGTCGCGACCGGCGAGCCGTTCGACCGAGCCGGAGCGTACGCGATCCAGGGAGAAGGCGCGCATCTCGTCGATCGTGTCGAGGGCTCGTACACCAACGTGATCGGACTCCCGCTGCCGGAGGTGGCGGCGTGGCTCGGGCGATGGCGGATTCTCTGAGCGCGCGGCTGGCCGCCGTCGAGGCGAGGGTCGCAGCGGCGTGTGCGCGCGCCGGCCGCTCGCGCGGCGACGTGCGGCTCGTCGGCGTAACCAAAGGCAAGGACGCCGCCACGGTGCGGGCTGCGCTGGGGGCGGGCCTCCGCTGCTTCGGGGAGAACTACGCGCAGGAATGGACGGCGAAACGCGCGGCGCTCGCCGACGTCGCGGGCATCGAGTGGCATTTCATCGGCCGCATCCAGCGCAACAAGGCGGCCGCCGTCGCCGAGGCGGGACTCGTCCACTCGCTCGCGGACGCGCGCGTGGCGCGCGCGCTCGATGCGGCCGGCGGGCGGCGCGGCGTTCCGGTGCCGCTGCTGATCCAGGTGAACCTCGACGGCGCGGCGACGAAGGACGGCGTGGCGCCGGCCGAGCTGCCCGAGCTCGTGCGAACGGTGCGTGCCCACGGATGGCTGCGGCTCGTCGGCCTCATGGCGATTCCGGCGGCGGCAGAGCCCGAACGCGCGCGGCCGCGTTTCCGGGCGCTCCGCGAGCTCCGGGATGGTCAGGAGGCCGCCGCCGAGTTGCGGGAGTTGTCGATGGGCATGAGCGGCGACTTCGAGGTCGCCATCGAGGAGGGCGCGACGCTGGTTCGGGTCGGCACCGCGATCTTCGGTTCGCGTGAAAGGACGGCATGAAGAAGGGGACGAACGCGCGCCGGGTGCGCGAGATCGGGTTCCTCGGAGCGGGGAACATGGCGGGGGCGCTCGTGAAGGGCCTGCTCGCGACGAAGCGCCGGCGTGCCCGCGACCTCTGGGCGAGCGACGCCGAGCCGCGACAGATCGCGAAGCTCGCGCGAGCCCACGGCATCGGGCGGGCGCCGGACAACGCGACGCTCGCGCGGGACAGCGCGATCGTCGTGCTCGCGGTGAAGCCGCAGGTGATGTCGGCCGTCCTGGAGGAGATCCGGCCGCACGTCACGCGGCGGCATCTCCTCGTGTCCATCGCGGCGGGCATCGCGACGAGCCGACTCGAGGCGGAGCTCGGCGGGCGCGTGCGCGTGGTGCGCGCGATGCCGAACACGCCGGCGCTCGTGGGCGAGGGCATGACGGTCGTGGTGCGGGGCGCCTACGCGACCGCCGCCGACGAGCGACGCGCGGCGGACCTCTTCGGTGGAGTCGGCGCCGTCGCTCGTGCTAGGGACGAGCGCCTGATGGACGCGGTGACGGGGCTCTCGGGAAGCGGTCCGGCGTACGTGTATCGCTTCGCCGAAGGTCTCGTCGCCGGGGCGGTTGCCGAGGGGCTTTCCGAGGCGGAGGCGCGCCGGCTGACGTATCAGACGCTCCGAGGTGCCGCCGCCATGTTGCAGCAGACCGGGCGGCCGCCGGAAGAGCTCCGCGCCATGGTGTCGTCGCCGGGCGGGACGACGCTCGCGGGGCTGGGGGCGCTCGACGAGCGCGGGTTCGCCGCCGCGGCCGCCGCGGCCGTCGCGGCGGCGACGCGTCGCGGCCGCGAGCTCGGACGCGGGTAGGAGGATCGGGATGTTCGTGGTCGGGAATCTGCTCGACGCGTTGGCGTTGGTCGTCGAGTACATGCTGCAGATCTACTCGTGGATCGTGATCGCGCGTGTCGTGATCTCGTGGGTGAACGCGGATCCCTACAACCCGATCGTGCGCGGGATCTACTCGATGACCGAGCCCGTGCTGTATCGCATCCGGCGGGTGCTCCCGGTGTACGGCGGAGGGATCGACTTCTCGCCGATCGTGGTGTTCATTGGAATCATGTTTCTGCAGAGCTTCCTCGTGCAGACGCTCCGCCAACTGGCCTTCCGCATGCACTGAAGCGCGTGGCGGTCGTTCTCGAGGTGCGCGTCGTCCCGCGCGCGCGCAGAAGGGTATTGACGCGCGATCCGAGCGGGCGCCTGCGGGCGCGCATCACGGAGCCCCCGGTCGACGGGGCGGCCAATCGCGCGCTCGTCGACCTTCTCGCCCGCACCCTCGGCGTGAAGCGCGGCGACGTCGAGGTCGTGCACGGGGAGCGCGGGCGCGACAAGCGCGTCCTCGTGCACGGGTGCTCGCCGGCCGACCTCGAAGCGCGCCTCGCGACGCTCGCGGTCTCCGACGTTGACAAGGCCGGGAGTCGTCGCTAGAGGGTACCGAATCGAAATTTCGGAGGCGGCATGCCTATTTACGAGTATCACTGCGGCAAGTGCGGCGACTTCGAGGCGATGCAGAAGATGAGCGACAAGCCGCTCACGCATTGTCCGACCTGCCGTCGCAAGGTCACCAAGCTGATCTCCTCGACGACCTTCCACCTGAAGGGCAGCGGTTGGTACATCACCGACTACGCACGCAAGAAGGACGGCGGCGGCACGAAGGGCGACAAGAAGAAGGCGGACGCGGCGAGCGCGAGCGACACTGGCACGAGCGAGACCAGCGACAAGCCCGCCAAGCCTTCGAAGTCCGAAAAGCCTGCGACCAGCACCAAGACCGAGAAGGCGGCGGTCGCCTGATCGCCGTTCGGCGGTCACATCCCGCCGCAGGATCGCGCCCGATCCTGCGGCGTGTTCGCTCCTGATGCCACGGCGCCGCCGGCGCCGACTCGTGCAGGTCCGCATCGACACCGGCGGCACATTCACCGATTTCGTCGTCCGGGACGACGGCCGCATCCGCGTGCACAAGGTGCTGTCGACGCCCGACGATCCGGCGCGTGCCGTGCTGGCGGGTCTCGCCGAGCTCTTGCCGGGCGCATGGTCGGGCGAGGTCACGTACGGCAGCACCGTCGCGACCAACGCGCTCCTCGAGCGGAGGGGCGCTCGCGTGTGCCTCGTCACGACCGCCGGCTTCGAGGACGTGCTCGAGATCGGACGCCAAGCGCGGCCGCGGGTCTACGCGCTCGAGCCTCGCCTCCCCGCGCCGCTCGTGAGGCGCGCCGATCGTCTCGGCGTCCGCGAGCGCACGAGCCATGACGCGCGCATCGTGACTCGGCTCGGGTCGGTGGAGCTGCGCCGCCTCGTGCGGCGCGTACGCGCGCGGCGTCCGGCGGCGGTCGCCGTCGTCCTGTTGCACTCGTACGCCCGGCCCGAGCACGAGCAGCGCATCGGCGCGGCGCTCGCCGCCCTCGGCGTGCCGGTCACGTTGTCGCATGCGCTCGTGCGCGAGCATCGCGAGTACGAGCGCACCAGCACGTGCGTCGTGAACGCCTACGTGGCGCCCGCGATGCGCCGGCATCTGGAGCGACTCGCGCGCGGGCTGGGGCGACGACCCTTGCGGGTCATGCAATCGAGCGGCGGCGCCGTGGCGCCCGCGCTCGCCGCGCGCGAGCCCGTACGGACGATCCTGTCCGGGCCCGCGGGGGGCGTCGTCGGTGCGGCCGCGTTGGCGGAACGGCTCGGTCTCGACGCCGCCCTCACGATCGACATGGGCGGAACGTCGACGGACGTGGCGCTCGTCGCCGGCGGGATTCCACGGCGGACCGAATGCGTGATCGACGGCATGCCGCTCCGCGTGCCGGTGATCGACATCCATACGGTGGGCGCGGGCGGGGGCTCGATTGCCCGCCGCGACGCGGGCGGGTCGTTGCAGGTCGGGCCGGAGAGCGCCGGCGCCGACCCCGGACCCGCGTGCTACGGCCGCGGGACGCTCGCGACGGTGACGGATGCCAACCTCGTGCTGGGGCGGCTCGTCGCCGACCGGTTCCTGGGCGGCGCGATGCCGCTCGACCTGCGGCGCGCGCAGGCGGCGATCAGTCGACTGGCGCGGCAGCTGCGGCTGTCCGCGCCGTGCGCCGCCGAGGGTGTCGTGCAGGTCGTGAATGCGGCGATGATTCGGGCGCTGCGCGTGATCTCGCTCGAACGCGGTCACGACCCGCGCCTCTTCACGTTGATGGCGTTCGGCGGTGCGGCCGCGCTCCACGCCTGCGAGCTCGCCGTCGAGCTTGGCATCGGGCGGGTGCTGGTGCCCGCGCATCCCGGGGTACTCTCGGCCGCCGGTATGGCCGCGGCGCCGCGCTCGCGGGCTTTCTCCACGACG
>WBZR01001545.1_pt1 | contig 28106 bp, 22 predicted proteins | sample 5204231 | NCBI WGS metagenome assembly WBZR01 (sample SAMN12412403, study PRJNA552823) | activated sludge metagenome | isolation source: activated sludge from anammox sidestream of wastewater treatment plant... | place: USA: Virginia | collected 2017-08
CCGCCGAGACGCTCGCCTACTTCAGCGGCGCGTCCGAAGTCGGCGAGCGCGCCGCGCGCGCCCGCGTCACGCTGCTCACCAACGGCGGCGGCGCCGGCGTGCTGGCGGCCGACGCGGCCGCGGCGCGCGGCGTCGAGCTCGCGACGCTCGCCTCGGCCACGGTCCAGGCGCGGTCCGCGGGGCTGCCCGCGAACTGGTCGCACGCCAATCCGGTGGACATCATCGGCGACGCACCGGTCGAGCGCTACGTGCACACGCTGTCGACGCTGCTGGCCACGCCCGACACCGGCACGATCCTGTTCATGCACGCGCCGACGGCCATCGTGCCGGCGCTGGATATCGCGCGCGCACTCGTCCCGCTCGTACGCGACCACCCCGGCCGCCTCGCGAGCTGCTGGCTCGGCGACGGCGCGGTGGCCGCCGCGCGCGCGCTGTTCCACGAGGCCGGCATTCCCACCTACGAGACGCCGGAGCAGGCGGTGCACGCGCTCGCCATGCTCGGCGCCTACTTGCAGCACCAGGAACTCCTGATCGAAGCACCGCCCTGGACCGAGCACGCCGACGCCGAGCCGCCGACGCTCGACCTGGACAGGGTGCGCAAGCTCGTCGACGACGCGCTTGCCGCGGGGCAGGACCCCGAGCGCGTCTGGCTGAGCGAGCCCGACGCCAAGGCGCTGCTCGACGCCTGCGGCATTCCGGTCGTGCCGACGCGCATCGTCGCGCCGCAGCCCGAGGCGGCCGCGGCGGCAGCCTCGGCGCTGGGCTTTCCCGCGGTGCTCAAGATCCTCTCGCCGCAGATCACGCACAAGAGCGACGTCGGCGGCGTCGCGCTCGATCTGGGCAGCGCCGCCGAAGTGCATGCGGCGGCCGCGGCGATGCTCGCGCGCGTGACGGCGCGCCGCCCCGACGCTGCGCTCGAGGGCTTCACGCTGCAGCCGATGGTGCGCCGGCCGCAGGCGCTCGAGCTGATCGCCGGCACCCATGTCGACACGCTGTTCGGTCCGGTCGTGCTGTTCGGCGCCGGCGGCACGCGCGTCGAAGTCGTGGCCGACCGCGCGCTCGCGCTGCCGCCGCTCAACCAGCCGCTGGCACGTGCGCTCGTGCAGCGCACGCAGGTGGCCAAGCTGCTCGCCGGCTGGCGCGACGTGCCGCCGGCCGACCTGCCGGCGCTGGCCCGCGTGTTGATCGCGCTCGGGCAGCTGCTCGCCGCCGAGCCGCGCATCGCCGAGATCGACATCAACCCGCTGCTGGCCGACGCCGCGGGCGTGATCGCGCTCGACGCGCGCGTGCGCGTCGATGCCGCCGCCCCCGGCGGCGCCGAGCGCTTCGCGATCCGGCCCTATCCGGCCGAGCTGGCCGAGTCCTTCGTCTGGGAAGGCGAAGGTCAGCCGCGCACGGTGACGATGCGGCCGATCCGGCCCGAGGACGAGCCGCAGCACCTGGCCTTCCTGGCGCGGCTCGATCCGGCCGACATCCGCATGCGCATCTTCTACTCGCGCCGCAGCATCGAGCGCAGCGAGCTGGCGCGCCTGACGCAGATCGACTACGAGCGCGAGATGGCCTTCATCGCCAGCGCCGCACTCGAGCACGGCCCGGGCGAGGAGACGCTGGGCGTGGTGCGCGCCCAGGTCGACCCCGACAACATCGAGGCCGAGTTCGGCATCCTCGTGCGCAGCGACCTGAAGGGCACCGGCCTGGGCCATCGGCTGCTCGCCAAGATGATCGACTTCCTGCGCAGCCGCGGCACGCAGCGCCTGGTGGCCACCGTGCTGCTCGACAACCGGCGCATGCGCGAGCTCGCCGCATCGCTCGGCATGGAGCCGGCGGCGACGCAGCCCGATGCCGAATCGGTGCGGCTGGAGATGCCGCTCGGCTGATACGGCTTCGCATTCAACGCGCTAACCGCGTTGCTTCGCCTCGCCGTGCGTCGGCCGGCGCCGCGGTCAGGCCGGCGCGCGCTCGGCGACGCGCACGCCGTCGGCCACGCCGGCCGGCGGGTAGACGATGACCTGTGCACCCGCCGCCAGCCCCTGCCGGATCCAGGCCAGGCTGCCGTTGCGCGCCGCCAGCTCGACCGGCTGCAGCCGGGCGCGGCCGCCTTCGACGCGGAAGACGGCGTGCGCCATTGCCGCGCCGGACGCAGCGCCGGCGGCGGCCGCGGCGGATGCGGCGCCGGGTACCGCAGCGGATGCGGCGGCCGCCGCCGGCAGCGGGAACACGGCGCTCACCGGCACCGTGAGCACCTCGGGCCGGCTGATCGTGACGATGCGCACGCCGACGCGATAGCCGTCGCCGAGCGCGGCCCATTGCGCGCGCGGGCTCGTGAAGTCGATGACGACGTTGACGCGCTGCTCCTCGACGCCGAGCGCCGACACCTTGGTGAAGCCGGCCGGCTCGACGCGCCGCACGCGCCCTTGCAGCAGGCCCGGGCCGCCCCAGCGCTCGATGTGCACGGCGCTGCCGGGAGCGGTCTGCACGGCGTCGGTGGTGAGCAGCTCGGCGACGATCTCGAGCGCGGCGACGTCGCCGACCTCGAGCACCGGCGTGCCGAGCGTGAGCGCGGCCTCGCTCTGCACGCGCAGCCTGAGCACGCGGCCGGCCACCGGCGAGCGCAACGCGAAGGCGGGCGCAGCGCCGCCGGCGGCGCCGGCGCGCACGACGCCGAGCGCGGCGCGCGCCTGCTCCAGCTCCTGGCGTGCCACCTGCTCGCCGGCAACGGCACTGTCGCGCTGGCGGGCCGCGGCCTGCGCCGCCAGGCGATCGGCGTCGATCCGATTCGGCGCGACGAAACCCTGCCGCGCGAGCGCCTCGGTGCGCGTGAGCTCGGTCGACGCCTGCTGCAGGGTCACGCCGGCGGCCTCGACAGCCGTGCGCGCACGCACGAGCGACGCTTCGGCGACGGCCACGCGCGCCTCGAGCTCGCGCCGCGTGCGCTCGTCGAACAGCGGCGGCAGCGCCGGCAGCAGCGTCGCCACCACCTGGCCGGCGGCGACGGGATCGCCCTCGCGCAGCGTCACGCGCTGCAGCTGCCCGGCCAGCGGCGCCGAGATCAGGTAGCGCTCGGCCAGCCGCGTGCGCGCGTCCTCGTCGATGGTGGCCTCGAAGGCGCCGACGCGCGCGCGCGCCGTCTCCACCTCGAGCGGCCGCGGCGCGAACGCCCAGCCGAGCAGAGCCGCCAGCACGAGGCCGGCGGCGATCGAGAGCCCCAGGTTCCTGCGCGTCATGCTCGTCCTCGTCGTTGCGGGTATGCGCTCGCGCGCCTCACTCGCGCGTCTTGAGCGCGGCCACCATGTCCAGACGGTCGATGCGCCGGCGCACGACGAGTGCGCTGGCGGCACCGGCGGCGAGCACGCAGATCGCCGCCCAGGCATAGGTGCGCGGCCGGATCACGACCGGAAAGAAGAACTGGTCGCTCGCGAGCAACGCCGTGACGACGTGCACCAGCGCCCAGCCCAGCCACATGCCCAGCGGCAATGCCAGCGCGATCGCCAGCGCCAGCTCGCCCAGCAGCAGCGCCGACACTTCGGCGCGCGTGAAGCCGAGCACGCGCAGGCTGGCCAGCTCCCAGGTGCGCTCGGCCAGCGCGATGCGCGCGTTGTTGTAGACGACGCCGACGGCGATGACGGCGGCGAACGCGGTCAGCACCGTGCTCATGATGCGGATGTTGCGCGCGCTCACGTCCTGCATGTTGCGCAGCAGCGTGGCCTTGCTGAAGGCACCGGCCACGCGCGGCAGCGCGCGCGTCGCGGCGAGCAGTTCGTCCTCGCGGCCGCGCTCGACGGCGAGCGCGAAGCCGCTCGCCAGCTCGCCGTCGCCGAGGGCGCGGTCGAGCGCCGTGCGCCGCATGTAGGCGTTGAGCCCCATCATCTCCTGCACCGTGGCCTCGAGCGGCAGCGCCAGCACGCGCGCGCGGCCCTCGAGCACTTCCACGCGCGCCGCGTCGCCGATGCGCAGGCCGAGCTTGGCGGCCAGGCGGTCGGTCAGCACGAGGCCGTCGCCCGGCGGCACGTGCACGCGGTTGTGCACGTCGACGATGCGCGCGAGCTGCGGCGCGTCGGGCACGCCGCGCAGCTGCACGCGCTCGCTGCGCTGGCCGTTGCCGATGCGCACCGGCACGTAGCGCGTCGGCTCGACCATCGTCGCGCCGGGCAGCCGCGCCACCTCGTGGCGCAGCGCGGCGCCGGCGGGCTCGGCCAGCCAGAGCGAGACGTCCAGGCGCATGGCAACGCCGAACTGCGAGTCGACGATGAAGTCCATCGCGTCGCGGAAGAAGTTGCCCATCACGACGATGGCCACCGCGGCGGCCACGCCCGCGATCGACAGCCCCGTGCGCAGCGGCTTGCGCTCCATCTCGCGCAGGATCATGCGCAGCCCGGTGCCGAGGCGGCGCAGGCCGAGGCGCTCGGCCAGCGTGCGCCGGTAGCGCCCCGGTGCCGGCGGCCGCATCGCCTCGGCCGGCGCCAGCCGCACCGTGGCGACGATGGCGTTGAGCGTGCCGAGCACGGCCGTCGCCAGCGTCAGCGCGAGCGCGCTCGCCACCAGCGCCGGCGCCAGCCGCAGCTCGAACTGCGGCAGGCGGAAGAACTCGGCGTACAGGCCGAGCAGCAGCGCTCCGAGCCGGTGGCCGAGCCAGACGCCGAGCGCGAAGCCGACGAGCACGATGGCCAGCACCATCTGCAGGTAATGCGCGCCGATGCGGCGGTTGGCGTAGCCGAGCGCCTTCAACGCCGCGATCTGCTCGCGCTGCGTCGCCACCAGGCGCGAGACGACGACGTTGAGCAAGAAGGCGGCGACGCCGAGGAAGATCGCCGGCAGCACGGTGCCCATGACGTGCTGTTCCTTGATCTCGTTGTCGAGCATCGCGTGCGAGACCTGCAGCTCGCGGCCGAAGGCCTCGCGCCCGCCGTAGGGCGCGAGCCGCCGCTCGAGCGCGGCGATCACTTCGCGCGCGTCGGCACCCGGCGCCAGCTTGACGGCGACGCGGTTGAAGGCGCCGGTCATGTCGTAGGCCGCGGCCAGCGCCTCGGCGTCGACCCAGAAGATGCCGAAGCCGCGCTGGTCGGGCATGCCGAACATGCCGGCGAAGATGTACTCGGGCGACAGCGCGATGCCGGCCACCACCAGCGTGCGCTCGCGGCCGTTGACGAGCGCCCTGACGCGCGCTCCCGGCACCAGGCCGCGCGTCGTCGCGAAGGCCTCCGACACCCAGGCCGGCAACGAGCCGTCGGAGCGCGCCGCGCCGGGCGACATCGACAGCGCGTCGTCGGGCGAGCCGCGGCGCAGCGTGATGCGGTTCATGCGCAGCGGCCGCCGCCGGTCGATGCCGATCAGCTGGCCGGTGACGGGGTCGCTCGTGCCTTCGAGCTGCACGCGCACGTAGAACTCGGCCGTGGTCTGCACGTCGGCCACGCCGGGAATGGCGCGCAGCGTTTCGGCCAGCGCGTCGGGCGCGCGCTTGACGGCGGCGAAGACGTCGGCGAAGCGGTTGGCGGCGTAGAAGCGGTCGCGCGCCGCGGCCAGCGAGTCGACCGCGGCGAGCGTGGTCAGGAAGCCGCCGACGCCGCTGGCGACGACGAGCGCGATCGTCGCCGCCTGGCTCCACATCGTGCGCAGGTCGCGCAGCAGCTTGATGTCGAGTGCCCGCATCGCTCACCAGCTCAGTTCGGACGGCGCCAGCTTGCGTGCGTTGCGCTCGATGCTCGCGACGCGGCCGTTGGCTAGGCGGATGACGCGGTCGGCCATGCCGGCGATGGCGGCGTTGTGCGTGATCACCACCGCCGTGGTGCCGAGCTCGCGGTTCACGCGCTCGATGACCTCGAGCACGAGCTTGCCGGTCTCGTAGTCGAGCGCGCCGGTGGGCTCGTCGCACAGCAGCACTTCGGGGCGCTTGACGATGGCGCGCGCGATCGCCACGCGCTGCTGCTCGCCGCCCGAGAGCTGGGCCGGGAAATGGTCGCGCCTGGGCGCCAGGCCGACCAGCGCCACCGCCTCGTCGATGTCCATCGGAGCGCGCGCGATGTCGGTCACCAGCGCCACGTTCTCGCGCACCGTGAGGCTGGGAATGAGGTTGTAGAACTGGAACACGAAGCCCACATGCTCGCGCCGGAAGCGCGTGAGCTCGGCCTCGCTCGCGCCGCTGAGCCGATGGTCGCCGAAGCGCAGTTCGCCGCGCGTGGGCACGTCGAGGCCGCCCAGGATGTTGAGCAGCGTGCTCTTGCCGCTGCCCGAGGGCCCGAGCAGCACGATGAACTCGCCGCGCGCGATCTCGAGCGAGACCTCGGCCAGCGCCACCACGTCGACTTCGCCGGTGCGGTAGATCTTGGCGATGCCGCGTGCCACGAAGACCGGCTCGGGTGTCGCGGACATGACCCTGCGATTCTTGACCGCGGCGCCGGCGCGCGCTTGAGGGCGCTCAAGCGCGCGCGGACCGCCGCCCGCGCATGCGGGCACTTCCGGCCCGCCCCGGAGGCATGCCGGCGCGGCGCCGCCTTATGCTCGCGCCATGACGATCACCGGCACCGCATCGCCGCTCGCGGGCGACGACGACCTCCCGCCGCTGCGCCTGCTGCTCGATCCGCGCGGCCGCCTCGCGCGCCGCGGCTGGTGGCTGTGGGGCCTGGGTGTTCCGCTCGGGCTGGCGCTGCTGCTGCACGCGCTTCTGGCCATCGCGCAGGTGGGCGACGACGACGCCGAGGCCGTGGTCAGCCTGCTGCTGGCCTGGCCGCTGGTCGCCGTGAACGCCAAGCGCCTGCACGACCGCGATCGCCACGGCGCCTGGGTGCTCGCGCTGCTGGTGCCGGTGTTCGGCTGGCTGTGGCTGGCCGTGGTCAACGGCCTGCTGCCCGGCACGCCGGGCGCCAACCGCTACGGGCCGCCGCCGGCGCGCTGAGCTGCGCCGAGCGGCGCACCGGCACCGCGAGCAACCGAGCTGCGCCGATCCGGCGCCGAGCGAGCGCGCAGGCCCGCGCCTGCGTCAGTAGCGCCCCGTAATGCCGGCCACGCGCAGATAGACGTTGGCCAGCCAGGCCACGGCGGCGCGACGCAGCCAGGCGCGCCAGCCGGCGCGCATCGGCCGGTCCTCGACCTGGGTCGAGACGCCCAGCGCGGCCTCGAAGCGGGCGCGCAGCGTGCGCGCGAAGCCCGCGTCGCGCACCACGACGTTGGCCTCGAGGTTGAGCAGCAGCGACAGCGGGTCGATGTTGGAGCTGCCGACCGTGGCCCAGCTCTCGTCGACCACCGCCACCTTGGCATGCAGGAAGGCCGGCGCGTACTCGAAGATGTGCACGCCGTGGCCGCGCAGCTCGTCGTACAGCGCACGCGCGGCCAGCGCCGCGATGCGGTAGTCGACCTTGCCCTGCAGCAGCAGCCGCACACGCACGCCGCGGCGCGCCGCGTGGCGCAGCACGCGACGGAAGATGCGGCCCGGGTAGAAGTACGGCACCGCCAGGTCGATCGAGCTGCGTGCACCGCGCATGGCCTCGACGTAGCTGCGCTCGATGGCGCGGCGCTGGCGCAGGTTGTCGCGCACCAGGAAGGCGGCGCGCATCGGCCGCGCGTCGTCGGTGCCGCGCGGCCGCGCCGCGCCGCGCAGCCGGCGCAGCATCGCCACCGTCTCGTCGACCGGCCGGGCCGCCTGCGCGAGCTGGCGCATGTCGTCGCGCCAGGCGTGCCAGAGGTGGGCACGCGCCCACATCGCGCGCGCGGTGGCGTACACCGCCAGCACGAGCGGGCCGCGGCACTCGACCGCGAAGTCCAGGCGCGGCAGCTCGCTCCAGCCGTGGTGCAGGTCGAGCCGGTCGTCGATGATGTTGATGCCGCCGACGAAGGCGACCTCCTCGTCGCACACGCACAGCTTCTGGTGCAGCCGGCGCAGCTGCCCCGGCTGCAGCCAGGCGTACCAGCGCTCGAGCGGACGGAACACCTCCAGGCGCACGCCCGCGGGCACGAGCCGCTCGCGCATCGCGGGCAGCGTGGTCTTGGTGCCGAAACCGTCGACCACCACGTGGACGGCCACGCCGCGCGCCGCGGCGGCGGCGAGCGTGTCCATCATCGCCAGCGCGGTCGCGTCGTCGTGGAAGATGTAGCTCGCCAGCCAGACCTCGCTGCGCGCCGCGGCGATGGCCGCACGCATGCGCGGGAACAGCGCCTCGCCGCCCTCGAGCAGATCGACCCGGTTGCCGCCCACGAAGTGCGGCGCCGGCACGGCAGTCCAGCTGCTCAGCAGGCGCGGGTCCAGCGGCGGCATCGCTCGCAGGGCGGGCCGGCGCGCGCGTCAGAGGGGTTCGAGCTCGGCCACCAGAGGCAGGTGGTCGCTCATGCGCGCCCAGGTCAGGCCGCGCGGCACCATCGTCGAGCGGCAGGCCAGGCCGCGCAGGTAGAAGCGGTCGAGTGCGAACAGCGGCGCCAGCGACGGAAAGGTCGCGGCCGCCGTGCGCTGCGCCCTGGGGTCGACGGCACGCGCCAGCCCGAGCTCGGCCATCGGGGCGTCCAGACGCTCGCCCCAGTCGTTGAAGTCGCCGGCGACGACCAGGCGCGCGTTGCGCGGGATCACGCGCGTGACGAACTCGGCCAGCCGCTGCACCTGGCGCACGCGGCTGCGATGCGCCAGACCGAAGTGCACCACCACCGTGTGCACGGTCTCGCCGTTCCAGGCGACGGGCACGTGCAGCAAGCCGCGCTGCTCGAAGCGGTGGTCGCTCACGTCGTGCTGGGCGATGTCGCCGATCGGCCAGCGCGACAGCAGCGCATTGCCGTGTTCGCCGTGGCGGGTGACGGCGTTGCTGCGGTAGGCCGACTCGTAGCCCATCGGCGCCAGGAACTCGGCCTGGCCGTCGGCCGGCCAGCCGAAGCTGGTGCGCGCGAAGCGGCGCGCTTCGCGTTCGTGGAACAGCCGCACCTCCTGCAGGAACACGAGGTCGGCGTCGAGCGCCTCGACGGCCAGGCCCAGGTTGTGGATCTCGAGGCGCTTGCGCGGGCCCAGGCCGCGCACGCCCTTGTGGATGTTGTAGGTGGCCACGCGCAGCGCACCGAAACCGCTGTAGGGCGGCATCAGCGAGCTGTTGAGCGGGTTCGTGCGCGCGCTGGCGTGGCTGGGGATGCGGCGACTCATGGCTCAGTATCGCGCCTCAGGTGGGGACGAAGCGCGGAAGTTGAAGGATCGCCTCGGCGTTGCTCGGCGAGAAGCAGCGGTCGGCCGCCTCGCGCCAGGGCAGCCACTGGTGCGCGAGGTGCTCGCGCGGCGCCAGGCGCACCGGAACGCGCGCGGCCAGCGTGAGCCCGTAGACATGCTCGGTGTTGTGCGTGACACCCGGAGCGAAGCGGTGCCGCCACACCGGGTAGATCTCGTAGACGTTGGTCAGACGCCAGTCGACGAGGCGGGCGCCGGCGGCGTCGACGGCGATGCCGGTCTCCTCGGCCACCTCGCGCCGGCAGGTCTGCTCGAGCGGCTCGTCGGCGCGCGCGCGCGAGCCGGTCACGCTCTGCCACCAGCCGGGGTGGTCGGCGCGCTCGATCAGCAGCACCTCGAGCGCGGCGGTGTGGATCACCACCAGGACGGACTCGGGGATCTTGCAGCGCCTTGGCTCGGCCACTGCCTGCCGTCCTCGCCCTGGCCCGACCGCGCCGCGCCTTCAGTCCGCCTTGGGCGGATTGCGCAGCCGGATATGCAGCTCGCGCAGCTGGCCCTCGTCGACCGCGCTCGGCGCGCCGGTCAGCAGGCACTGCGCGCGCTGCGTCTTCGGGAACGCGATGACGTCGCGGATGCTCTCGGCGCCGCTCATCAGCGTGGCGATGCGGTCCAGGCCGAAGGCCAGGCCGCCGTGCGGCGGCGCGCCGTACTGCAGCGCGTCGAGCAGGAAGCCGAACTTGTGGCGCTGCTGCTCGGGCGTGATGGCCAGGGCCTCGAACACCTTGGCCTGCACGTCGGCGCGGTGGATGCGCACCGAGCCGCCGCCGATTTCCCAGCCGTTGAGCACCATGTCGTAGGCCTTGGCCAGACAGCGGCCGGGTGCGCTCGTCATGTAGGCCTCGTGGCCGTCCTTCGGGCTCGTGAACGGGTGGTGCATCGCGTTCCAGCGTCCGGCCTCCTCGTCGTACTCGAACATCGGGAAGTCGACCACCCACAGCGGCGCCCAGCCGTCGTCGACCAGGCCGTGCGCGCGCCCGAACTCGCTGTGGCCGATCTTGACGCGCAGCGCGCCGAGCGCGTCGTCGACGATCCTGGCCTTGGCGTCGGCACCGAAGAAGACGATGTCGCCGTCACGCGCGTCGGTGCGCGCCAGGATCTGCGCCAGCGCCGCGTCGTGCAGGTTCTTGACGATGGGCGACTGCAGGCCGTCGCGTCCCTTGGCGGCGTCGTTGACCTTGATCCAGGCCAGGCCCTTGGCGCCGTAGATCTTGACGAACTCGCCGTAGCCGTCGATCTCGCCGCGGCTCATCGCGCCGCCGCCGGGCACGCGCAGCGCCGCCACGCGGCCGCCGGCGCTGCCGGCCGGTCCGGAGAAGACCTTGAACTCGACGTCCTTCATCACGTCGGTGAGTTCGGTGAACTCGAGCCTGACGCGCAGGTCGGGCTTGTCGGAGCCGTAGCGGTGCATCGCCTCGGCGTAGGTGAGCACGCGGCACGGCGGCAGCTCGACGCCGAGCGCGTTGCGGAAAACCTGGCGCACCATCGCCTCGGCGATGGCGCGGATCTCCTGCTCGCCGAGGAAGCTGGTCTCGATGTCGATCTGCGTGAACTCGGGCTGGCGGTCGGCGCGCAGGTCCTCGTCGCGGAAGCACTTGGTGATCTGGTAGTAGCGGTCGAAGCCGGCGATCATCAGCAGCTGCTTGAACAGCTGCGGACTTTGCGGCAGCGCGAAGAACTGGCCGTCGTGCACGCGGCTGGGCACGAGGTAGTCGCGCGCGCCCTCGGGCGTGCTGCGCGTGAGCATCGGCGTCTCGATGTCGACGAAGCCCTCGGCGTCGAGGAAGCGGCGCACCTCCATCGCCACCTTGTAGCGCAGGCGCAGGTTCTTCTGCATCGGCGCGCGGCGCAGGTCGAGCACACGGTGCGTCAGGCGCACCGTCTCGCTGAGGTTGTCGTCGTCGAGCTGGAACGGCGGCGTCACGCTCGGGTTGAGAACCTCGAGCGCGTGCGCCAGCACCTCGACCTTGCCGCTCGTGAGGTTGGTGTTCTCGGTGCCGGCCGGGCGCGGGCGCACGCGCCCCTCGATCCGCAGGCAGAACTCGTTGCGCACGCCTTCGGCCAGCCTGAACATCTCGGGCCGGTCGGGATCGCAGACGATCTGTACCAGGCCTTCGCGGTCGCGCAGGTCGATGAAGATCACGCCGCCGTGGTCGCGGCGGCGGTGCGCCCAGCCCATCAGCGTGACGTCCTGGCCCAGCAGCGCTTCGCTGACCAGGCCGCAGTAGGTGGTTCTCATGGCGTTCTCACTCGGGATTCGGGTAGCGTTCGGGTCGAGAGGTGGCGCTCGCGCGGGCTGTCTCGCAAGCCCTCGGGGCGGGCCGGCGGCCGGGCCGGGTTCCTTCAGTTTCGCCCCGGCGCGGGCAGCGGCGCCGAGCCGGCGCCCGGCGCCACCACGCCCATCGAGATGACGTACTTCAGCGCCTCGTCCACGCTCATCGAGAGCGGCACCACGTCGGCGCGCGGCATCATCAGGAAGAAGCCCGAGGTCGGGTTGGGCGTGGTGGGGACGTAGACACTGACGAAGTCGGCGGCCAGCCGCGCCGCCACCTCGCCGCCGGGCTTGCCGGTGACGAAGGCGATCGTCCACGACCCCGCGCGCGGGTACTGCACCAGCACGGCCTCGCGGAACGCGTTGCCGTTGCTCGAAAACAGCGTGTCCGAGACCTGCTTGACCGAGTTGTAGATGCTCTTGACGATCGGGATCTTGCCGATGATCAGATCCCACCCTCGCAGCCACCACTGGCCGAACATGTTGGCGGCGAACACACCCGTCAGCAGCAACCCGGCGGCGACCACGAGCACACCCAGTCCCGGCACGTGACGCAGCGCTTCGACGGCGGCGAACCAGGACGCGGGCAGCACCGCCTGCGCCACCGACAGCAGCGACGCGAACACGCCGTCGAAGGTGCCGACCAGCCACGACAGCACCCAGATCGTGATGGCCAGAGGCAGCCACACGAGCAGACCGGCGACGATGTACTTCCTCAAGGCGGCCCCTCGGCTGGCGGCGGCGCGCGGGCAGGCGGGCGCCGGCCTACTTGCCGGCAGCCGCCGCCCCGCCGCCCGGCGGCGCGGGCGACGCGGCGGGCGACGCGGCGGGCGACGCGGCGGACGACTTCCTGCCTGCGCTGTCCGGCGCGGCAGCCGCAGCCGACTTGTCTTCGCCCGCGCCGGCCGCCTTGCCGTCGCCCTTGGCCGCGGGCGGGTCACAGGCCCCGTCGCCCGCGGCGTCCTTCTTGGGCGCCGCGGCGCCGTTGCCGCGGAAGTCGGTGACGTACCAGCCCGAGCCCTTGAGCTGGAAGCCGGCGGCGGTGACCTGCTTGACGAAAGCGGCCGCGCCGCAGGCCGGGCAGACGGCGAGCACGGGGTCGGAGATCTTCTGCAGCACGTCCTGCGCGTGCCCGCAGGCGCTGCAGCGGTAGGCGTAGATCGGCATGGCTCGGGGTGCGGTTCGCCGCAAGGAAAAACGGCGGATTGTAGAGCGCGGCGGCATGCCGCGCTGTCGGACGACGCGCGCGCAGGGGCGGGCCCAGCGCGGCCAGGCCCTCGGCGCGCTCAGTAGCGCAGTGCCAGGCGCACGACGATGGCGCCGAGCACGAAGCCCAGGCCCAGCCACAGCAGCGCCTGCAGCAGCGCGCGCGTGCGGCGCTGCTCGACCAGCAAGGCGGCGAGCAGCGCCGGATCGGGCGCCCGCTGCCGCTCGGCCAGCGCCTGGTGCACGAGCCGCGGCAGCTCGGGCAGCAGCTGCGCGTAGCGCGGTGCCTCGTTCTTCATCCGCTCGAGCAATCCGCGCCAGCCCACCTGCTCGTCCATCCAGCGCTCGAGGAAGGGCTTGGCCGTGCTCCACAGGTCGAGCTCGGGGTCGAGCTGACGCCCCAGGCCCTCGATGTTGAGCAGCGTCTTTTGCAGCAGCACGAGCTGGGGCTGGATCTCGACGTTGAAGCGGCGCGAGGTCTGGAACAGGCGCAGCAGCAGATGGCCGAGCGAGATGTCTTTCAGCGGCCGGTCGAAGTGCGGCTCGCAGACGGCGCGGATCGCGCTCTCGAGCGCGTCGACGCGCGTGCCGGGCGGCACCCAGCCGCTTTCGATGTGCAGCTCGGCCACGCGCTTGTAGTCGCGCCGGAAGAAGGCGATGAAGTTGTGCGCCAGGTACTCCTTGTCGGTCTCGCTGAGCGTGCCGATGATGCCGAAGTCGAGCGCGATGTAGCGCCCGAAGGTCTGCGGCACGACGCTCACCTGGATGTTGCCGGGGTGCATGTCGGCGTGGAAGAAGCCGTCGCGGAAGACCTGCGTGAAGAAGATCGTCACGCCGTCGCGCGCGAGCTTGCGCAGGTCGACGCCGGCGTCGCGCAGCCGCTGCACCTGGCTGATCGGCACGCCGTGCATGCGCTCCATCACGATCACGCTCTCGGTGCACAGGTCCCAGATCATCTCGGGCACGAGCACGAGGTCGAGTCCGGCCATGTTGCGCCGCAGCTGCGCCGCGTTGGCGGCCTCGCGCACGAGGTCGAGCTCGTCGTGCAGATAGGCGTCGAACTCGCCCACCACCTCGCGCGGCTTCAGGCGCCGGCCGTCGGCCGACAGCCGCTCGACCCAGCGCGCCAGCGTGTGCAGCAGCCTCAGATCCTGCTCGATGACCTGCAGCATCGCCGGGCGCAGCACCTTGACCGCCACCTCGCGGCCGCCGGCCAGACGCGCGAAATGCACCTGCGCGATCGAGGCGCTGGCCACCGGCTCGGCTTCGAACTGCTCGAACAGCGCCTCGATCGGCCGGCCGAAGGCACGCTCGACGAGCGCGCGCGCCACCGGTGCCGGGAACGGCGGCACGCGGTCCTGCAGCTTGGCCAGTTCGTCGGCCACGTCGGGCGGGATCAGGTCGCGCCGCGTCGAAAGCACCTGGCCGAACTTGACGAAGATCGGCCCCAGGCGCTCGAGCCCCTGGCGCAGGCGCTGCCCGCGCGGCGCGTCCAGGCGCCGGCCGACGGTGACGATGCGCACCAGCGCGCGCATCCAGCGCTGCGGGAAGGCCGACAGCGCGACTTCGTCCAGGCCGAAGCGCAGGACGGTGACGACGATGAAGACCAGGCGCCCGAACTGCCTCATCGGCCCGACCGCGGGCCGTAGCGCTCGGCCAGCGGACCCACGGCGGCGAGCGCGCTGCGCAGCGCGCCGGCCAGTGCGCGTCCGGCCTGGTGCAATTGCTGCGCGACGGCGCGGCCGAACAGGCGCTCGAGGTCGGCGGCGACGTCCCAGCGCAGGTTCGCGAGCAGCCAGCCGATGTCGGCGGCGAGCACGGCGTCGCCTTCGATGCGCACCTCGGGCCGTTCGCCGAGCAGCACGCGCGCGAACAGCAGCGCCGGGTTGGACGCGTCGACATGCACCTGCAGCGCGGCCGAATCGTCGGGAGCAAGGCCGCTCCATTCGAGCAGGCCGGCCGGCGTCACGCACCAGGCCAGCGGCGGCACCGGCGGCAGCAGCGCCGGCCAGCCGTCGAGGCGCAAGACCAGCGTGCGCCCGGCGTGCGGCTGCAGACGCTCGGTGGCCACCGCCTCGCTGCCGAGCACATGGTTCAACACCAGGGTGAGCCGCTCGAGCACCGGCGGCGCCAGCATGGCCGTGAGGCTGTGAAGCATTGCCGCATTGTAGGCAGCGCCCTGCGCCGCGCCGCGGCCGCCGACGCCGCCCGCACCTGGGCATCGTGGACAATGCGCGCCGCGCCTGCCGCCCGCGCGCGCACGCTGCCGCCGCGATCGTGCCGCATGGCATCGCAGCGCCGCGGCCGCCACGCTCACCCATGCCGACCATCCTGCTCACCGGCGCCACCGGCTACATCGCCTCGCACACCTGGCTCGCCTTGCAGGAGGCGGGCTGCGACGTCGTCGGCGTCGACGACTTCAGCAACAGCTCGCCCGAGGTGCTGGTGCGCCTGCGCGAGCTCTCCGGCCGCGCGCCGGTGTTCGAGCGCGTCGACGTGTGCGATGCGGCCGCCATGGCCGCGCTCTTCGCGCGGCGGCGCATCGACGCCGCGGTGCATTTCGCGGCCTACAAGGCGGTGGGCGAGTCGACCGCGCGGCCGCTCGACTACTACGCCAACAACCTCGGCGGCCTGCTCACGCTGTGCCGGCTGCTGCAGCGACACGACGTCAGGCGCCTCGTGTTCAGCTCCAGCGCCACCGTCTACGGCCAGCCCGAGCGGCTGCCGATCACCGAGGGCGCGCCGCTGGCCGCCACCAACCCCTACGGCCACACCAAGCTCATGGGCGAGCAGATCCTGCGCGACCTGGCCGCGGCCGACCCCGCCTGGCGCATCGCCGCGCTGCGCTACTTCAACCCGGTGGGCGCGCACGCCAGCGGACGCATCGGCGAGGATCCGCGCGGCACGCCGAACAACCTGATGCCCTACGTCGCGCAGGTGGCGATCGGTCGGCGACCGAGGCTGCAGGTGTTCGGCGCCGACTACGCCACGCCCGACGGCACCGGCGTGCGCGACTACATCCACGTCGTCGACCTGGCCGAGGGCCATGTGGCGGCGCTGCGGCATCTGCTCGACGCGCCCGGCTCCTTCACCGTCAACCTGGGCACGGGCCGCGGCACGAGCGTGCTCGAGCTCGTGCGCGCCTACGAGGCCGCCAGCGGCCGCGCCGTGCCCTGCGAGGTGGTGGCGCGGCGCCCCGGCGACGTCGCCGCCTGCTGGGCCGACCCGTCGCGGGCGCAGGCGCTGCTGGGCTGGCGCGCGACGCGCGACCTGGCACGCATGTGCGCCGACAGCTGGCGCTGGCAGTCGATGAACCCCAACGGATTCGAAGCATGAGTGCGATCACCGTCGTGCCGGTCGTGATGGCCGGCGGCTCGGGCACGCGGCTGTGGCCGCTGTCGCGCGCGGGCTTTCCCAAGCAGTTCCTCGTACTCTCGGGCAACACCAGCCTGTTCCAGCAGGCCGCGGCGCGCCTGCAGGGCCTGGCCGAGCCCGGGCTCGACGTGGCCGGGCCTCTGGTGGTGGGCAACGAGGAGCATCGCTTCCTCGTGCTCGACCAGCTGCGCGAGATCGCGAGCGAGCCGGCCGCCGTGCTGCTCGAGCCGCTCGGGCGCAACACCGCGCCCGCGCTCACGCTGGCCGCGCTGCAGGCGGTCGACGCCGGCGCCGACCCCGTGCTCGTGGTCACGCCGGCCGACCAGACCGTCGGCGATGCGGCCGCCTTCACGGCCACCGTGCGCAGCGCGGTGCGCGACGCGGCCGCCGGCGCGATCGCGATCCTCGGCGTGCGGCCGGCGCGCCCCGAGACCGGCTACGGCTACATCCTCGCCGAAGGCCCGGCGCCGGCACAGCGCGTCGCGCGCTTCGTCGAGAAGCCCGACCTCGCCACCGCCGAGGGCTACCTGCGCGCAGGCGGCTATTACTGGAACGCCGGCATGTTCGTGCTCAGGGCCTCGGTCTGGCTGGCCGCGCTCGAGCGCTTCCGCCCCGACATCGCCGAGGCTTGCCGCAAGGCCTGGGCCGCGCGCGCTGCCGACGCCAAGTTCGTGCGGCCGGGAAAGGCCGAGTTCGCCGCCGTACCCGCCGAGTCGGTGGATTACGCCGTGATGGAGCATTGCCCCGGCACGCTCGACATCCGCATGCATGAGCTGGCCGCCGGCTGGAGCGACCTCGGCGCCTGGGACGCCGTCTGGCAGGTGCTGCCCAAGGACGACGCCGGCAACGCCGCCGTCGGCGACGCCATCGTCGCCGACAGCCGCAACACGCTGGTGCACGCGACCAGCCGCCTGGTGAGCGTGGTCGGCCTCGACGACGCAGTGGTGGTGGAAACGCCCGACGCCGTGCTCGTGGCCAGCCGCGACAAGAGCCAGGACGTCAAGAAGATCGTCGCCCGGCTCGGCGCCGAGCAGCGCGGCGAGCAGGCGCTGCACCGCAAGGTGCACCGGCCCTGGGGCTGGTACGACAGCATCGACGCGGGCCCGCGCTTCCAGGTCAAGCGCATCATGGTCAAGCCCGGTGCGAGCCTGAGCCTGCAGATGCACCACCACCGCGCCGAGCACTGGATCGTCGTGCGCGGCACGGCCGAGGTGACCAACGGCGACGAGGTCGTCCTGCTCGGCGAGAACCAGAGCACCTACATCCCGCTGGGCCGCAGGCACCGCCTGGCCAACCCGGGCAAGGTGCCGCTCGAGATCATCGAAGTGCAATCGGGCAGCTACCTCGGCGAGGACGACATCGTGCGCTACGAGGACACCTACGGCCGGGTCGGCGGGTGAGCGCCCGCCCGCCAGCGCTGACATCGGAGGCGGCAGCATGACATCCCGCGTCGGGGAGCGGCAGACGTGACGATTCTCGTGACCGGCGGCGCCGGCTTCATCGGCAGCAACTTCGTGCTCGACTGGCTGGCCGGCGCCGCCGCCGAGCCCGTCGTCAACCTCGACGCCCTCACCTACGCCGGGAACCGGCAGAACCTCGCCGCGCTGGCCGGCGATGCGCGCCACGTCTTCGCGCACGGCGACATCGGCGATCGCGCGCTGCTGGACCGGCTGCTGACCGAGCACGGCCCGCGCGCGATCCTGCACTTCGCCGCCGAGAGCCACGTCGACCGCAGCATCCACGGGCCCGGTGCCTTCATCAAGACCAACGTCGAGGGCACGTTCACGCTGCTCGAGGCCGCACGCGCGTACTGGAACGCGCTCGAAAGCGACGCGAAGGCGACCTTCCGCTTCCTGCACGTCAGCACCGACGAGGTCTACGGCAGCCTCGCGCCCGACGCGCCGGCCTTCACCGAGACGCACCCCTACCAGCCCAACAGCCCCTATTCGGCGAGCAAGGCGGCGAGCGACCACCTGGTGCGCGCCTGGCACCACACCTACGGGCTGCCGGTGCTCACCACCAACTGCAGCAACAACTACGGGCCCTTCCAGTTCCCCGAGAAGCTGATCCCGCTGATGATCGTCAACGCGCTGGCCGCCAAGCCGCTGCCGATCTACGGCGACGGCATGCAGGTGCGCGACTGGCTCTACGTCGGCGACCACTGCAGCGCGATCCGCGCCGTGCTGGCGCAGGGCCGCGTCGGCGAGGTCTACAACATCGGCGGCTGGAACGAGAAGCCCAACCGCGAGATCGTGCACGCGATCTGCGCGCTGCTCGACGAACTGCGTCCCGATGCCGCGGGCCCGCGCACGCGGCTCGTCACGCACGTGACCGACCGCCCCGGGCACGACCGCCGCTACGCGATCGACGCACGCAAGATCGAGCGCGAGCTCTGCTGGCGGCCGGCCGAGACCTTCGAGACCGGCCTGCGCCGGACGGTGCAGTGGTACCTCGCGAACGCCGACTGGGTCGCTGCCGTGCAGAGCGGCGCCTACCGCGACTGGGTCGCGACCAACTACGCCCGCCGAGGGTGAGGGCATGAAGATCCTGCTGCTCGGCTGCAAGGGCCAGGTCGGCTGGGAGTTGCAGCGCGCGCTTGCGCCGCTGGGTGAACTGGTCGCCTGCGATTTCGACACACCAGCGCCGCACCGCGCCGACTTCGGTGAGCCCGAGTCGCTCGCCGGACTCGTGCAGCGCGTGCAGCCGGACCTGATCGCCAACGCCGCCGCGCACACCGCAGTCGACAAGGCCGAGAGCGAGCCCGAACGCGCGCGCGCGATCAACGCCAGCGCCCCGGGCGTGCTGGCGCGCGAGGCCGCTGCGCGCGGCGCCTGGCTGCTGCACTACAGCACCGACTACGTCTTCGACGGCAGCGGCAAGGCCCCGCGCGACGAGGATGCAGCCACCGGCCCCTCGAGCGTCTACGGCCGAACCAAGCTCGAAGGCGAGGAAGCGATCCGCGCAAGCGGCTGCCGCCACCTGATCCTGCGCACGAGCTGGGTGTTCGCGGCGCGCGGCGGCAACTTCGCGCGCACGATGCTGAAGCTGGCTGCCGAACGCGACGAACTGAGCGTGATCGACGACCAGATCGGCGCCCCCACCGGCGCCGACCTGCTCGCCGACGTCTCGGCGCACGCGCTGCGCACAGCGATGGCCGACCCGCGCCTGGGCGGCACCTACCACTGCGTGGCCGCAGGCGAGGTGAGCTGGCACGGCTACGCGCGCTTCGTCATCGAATGGGCGCGCGCGCACGGCCAGCCGATCAAGGTCGCGCCCGAGGCCATCCACGCCGTGCCCACCTCCGCCTACCCGACACCGGCGCGCCGGCCGCTGAACTCGCGCCTGTCGACGGCTCGGCTGCAATCCGCCTTCGGGCTGCGGCTGCCGCCGTGGCAGAACGGGGTCGAGCGCATGCTGGCGGAGATTTTGTCGTGTTGAAGGCGTCGGACGGAACCGATACTCACGCACCGGACGTCACCGTTCGATGGCTCCATGAAAACCGTTGATGTGAACGAGACAGAGAGGCACCTGTTGAGCCTGCTCGATGAAGTCGAGGCGGGGCAGGAGTTGATACTCACCCGCGAAGGTCGGCCGGTCGCTCGTATGAGCCCCTTACCCAAGACACGGCAAGCCCGAGTGCTTGGGCGGCTGGCCGGCCTTTGCGCAGTGCCAGCGGATTGGGACGCACCGCTGCCGCCCGAGACCATTGCCGCATTCGAGCAGCCGTTCTTGCTTGGGCCAAGTCGCAACTCGTGACCGCTGACGGAGCCCTGATGGCCCACCCGGCGCCCTTGCGCTGGGTCGACGACTTCTGAACCACGACGCCCGACGGCCCATGCAACGCAAAGGCATCATCCTCGCCGGAGGTTCCGGCACACGGCTGCATCCGGCCACGCTCGCGATAAGCAAGCAGCTGCTGCCGGTGTACGACAAGCCGATGGTCTACTACCCGCTGTCGACGCTGATGCTCGCCGGCATGCGCGACGTGCTCGTCATCAGCACGCCGCAGGACACGCCGCGCTTTGCGGCGCTGCTGGGCGACGGCAGCCGCTGGGGCATGAACCTCTCCTACTGCGTGCAGCCCAGCCCCGACGGCCTGGCGCAGGCCTTCATCCTCGGGCGCGAATTCATCGGCGGCGCGCCGAGCGCGCTCGTGCTCGGCGACAACATCTACTACGGCCACGACTTCCAGCCGCTGCTGCGGCGCGCCGACGCGCGCACGCAGGGCGCCTCGGTCTTCGCCTATCACGTGCACGACCCCGAGCGCTACGGCGTGGTCGAATTCGACGACAAGCGCCGCGCGATCAGCATCGAGGAAAAACCGCGCCGACCCAAGAGCAACTACGCCGTCACCGGCCTCTATTTCTACGACGAGCAGGTCTGCGACATCGCCGCATCGATCAAGCCCAGCGCGCGCGGCGAGCTCGAGATCACCGAGGTCAACGCGCAGTACCTGCGCCAGGGTCAGCTCGAGGTCGAGATCATGGGCCGCGGCTACGCGTGGCTGGACACCGGCACGCACGACAGCCTGCTCGAAGCGAGCCAGTTCATCGCCACGCTCGAAAAACGTCAGGGCCTGAAGGTCGCGTGTCCCGAGGAGATCGCCTACCGCTCGGGCTGGATCAGCGCGGCCGACGTCGCGAAGCTCGCGCAGCCGATGCTCAAGAACGGCTACGGCCACTACCTGATGCAGGTGCTCGGCGAGAAGGTGTTCCGGTGAAGCTCGTCGTCACCGCACTGCCCGGCGTCGTCATCGTCGAGCCCGCCGTCTTCGCCGACGCGCGCGGCTGGTTCATGGAGAGCTGGAACCAGGCGCGCCTGGCCGCCGACCTGCGCGCGCTCGGCCTGCCCGCGCCGCGCCCCTTCGTGCAGGACAACCACTCGTGCAGCAAGGCCGGCGTGCTGCGCGGCCTGCACTATCAGCTTGCGCCGCATCCGCAGGGCAAGCTCGTGCGCGTCGTGCAGGGCGCCGCCTTCGACGTCGCCGTCGACATCCGCCGCGGCTCGCCGCACTTCGGGCAGTGGGTCGGCGTCGAGCTGAGCGCCGACAACCGCAGGCAGCTCTGGATCCCCGAGGGTTTCGCGCACGGCTTCCTCGCGCTCGAGGACGACACGCATTTCCTCTACAAGACCACCGACGTCTACGCGCGCGAGTGCGAGCGCGCGCTGCGCTGGGACGACCCGGCGCTGGCGATCCGCTGGCCCCTGCCTGCGGGACTCGCAGCGCCCCGCGTCGCGCCCAAGGACGCCGCAGCCCCGCCGATGGCGCAGGCCGAGCTGCCGGCAGGCTGAAGCGCTCGCGGCGCAGCCCGTCGGCCCGATCTCAGCCTTGCAGGCCGCGCTGCGCGTGCTGCGACACGCGCAGCCCTTCGATCGGCGAACGGGTCCGCGCAGGCGGACCCGTACGTCCGATCTCAGCCTTGCAGGCCGCGCTGCGCGTGCTGCGACACGCGCAGCCCTTCGCCCGGCGCGCGGCTCCGCGCAGGCGGAGCCGCGCGTCCGGGCTCAGCACTTGATGCCGACGTGCAGGGCGACGATGCCGGCGGCGAGGTTGTGCACGTCGACATGGCCGAAGCCGGCTGTCTTCATCATCGCCTTGAGTTCAGCCTGGTCGGGGTGCATGCGGATGCTCTCGGCCAGGTAGCGGTAGCTGTCGGCGTCGCCGGCGATCCAGCGGCCGAGCAGGGGCATGACGCGAAACGAATAGAAGTCGTAGGGCCGCTGCAGCGGCGCGGCCGGCCGCGAGAACTCGAGCACGAGCAGGCGGCCGCCCGTGCGCAGCACGCGCGCCATCTCGGCCAGGGCGGCCTCCTTGTGCGTCATGTTGCGCAGGCCGAAGGCGACGCTGACGAGGTCGAACGCAGCATCGGCGAAGGGCAGCCGCTCGGCGTCGCAGGCCACGGTGGGCAGCACGACGCCGCCGTCGAGCAGGCGGTCGCGGCCGACGCGCAGCATCGCCTCGTTGATGTCGGTGAGCACGACGTGCCCGCTCGCGCCGGCGGCGGCCGCGAACTCGCGCGCCAGGTCGCCGGTACCGCCGGCGATGTCGAGCACACGCATGCCCGGGCGCACCGCAGCCACCGCCACGGTATAGCCCTTCCACAGCCGATGCAGCCCGAACGACAGCACGTCGTTCATCAGGTCGTAGCGCGGCGCCACCGAGTCGAACACGCCGCGCACGCGGCGCGCCTTGTCGCGCTCGTCGACGTCCTCGTAGCCGAAATGGGTCTGTGCCACGGGCGGGGCCGATTCGTTCACAGCTTCTCAGTGGTGGCCGCAGCTCCCGCCGCCGCGCGCCGGCGGCATCGGCGCGTCGCGCGACATGCCGGCCTGCGCCAGGCGCTCCTCGTAGCGCTGCCACAGCTCGGCCTCGTGCGCGCCGAGGTAGTACAGGTACTCCCACGAGTACAGGCCGCTGTCGTGGCCGTCGCTGAAATGCGGCTGCAGCGCGTAATGGCCCACCGGCTCGACCTTGACGATGCCGACCTCGCGCTTGCCGGTCTGCAGCACCTCCTGGCCGGGCCCGTGGCCCTGCACCTCGGCCGAGGGCGAGTACACGCGCATCAGCTCGAACGGGATGCGGAACGAGGCGCCGTCGTCGAAGCCGACTTCGAGTGTGCGCGAGGCTTCGTGGACCGTGACGGCGGTGGGCTTGGGGCTGGGCATGGCTGGGTCGGGAGTGGGAGGCGGCGGCCCTCGTCTGCCGAAGCGCCGCCGCATGCGAGGGAGTGTATCGCCGGGCCCGCCGCCCGAGCCCGGGCCGCAGCCGCTCACCCCTGCCGCGCCCAGGGGCGAGCGCGCTACAGCAGCACGCGCTCGATGCCGCCGGCGTTGGCGCGCGCCACGTAGTCCTCGAGCCAGCTGGCTCCCAGCAGCCGGCGCGCCATCTCGACGACGAGGTAGTCGGCCTCGAGCAGGCCGCCGGCCAGATCATCCTGGTAGCGCGTGAGACCCTGCAGGCAGCTCGGGCAGGAGGTGAGGATCTTCAGCGGGCCCTGGCTGCCGGTGGCGGCGCGCAGCTCGGCCTCGTCGCGGCGCAGCTCCTCCTCCTTGCGAAAGCGCACCTGGGTCGCGATGTCCGGCCGCGATACCGCGAGCGTGCCGCTCTCGCCGCAGCAGCGCTCGCTCTTGACGACCGGCACGCCGAGCAGCGCGCGCACGGTCTGCATCGGCTCGCGCTGCTTCATCGGGCTGTGGCAGGGGTCGTGGAACAGATAGCCGGGCTCGGCTTCGGCCAGACGGATGCCCTTGTCGAGCAGGAACTCGTGGATGTCGACGATGCGGCTGCCGGGGAAGATCTGCCCGAACTCGTAGTCCGCGAGCTGGTCGTGGCAGGTGCCGCAGCTCACCACCACCGTCCTGATGTCGAGGTAGTTGAGCGTGTTGGCCACGCGGTGCAAGAGCACGCGGTTGTCGGTGATGAGCTGGTCGGCGCGCTCGGACTGCCCGTTGCCGCGTTGCGGGTAGCCGCAGCACAGGTAGCCCGGCGGCAGCACGGTCTGCACGCCGGCATGCCAGAGCATGGCCTGCGTCGCCAGCCCGACCTGGCTGAACAGGCGCTCGCTGCCGCAGCCGGGGAAGTAGAACACGGCCTCGGTGTCGGCGCCGGTCGTGCGCGGGTCGCGGATGATCGGAACGTAGCGTCGGTCCTCGATGTCGAGCAGTGCGCGTGCCGTCTTCCTGGGCAGGCCGCCGGGCATCTTCTTGTTGACGAAGTGGATCACCTGCTCGATGAGCGGCGCCGGCCCCAGCGTCGCCGGCGGCGCCTGCGTCTGGCGCCGCGTCGCCGGCAGCAGCAGACCGTGCGCGAGGCGCTGCGCCTCGAAGCCGACGTCCACCATCGCGGCCCGCATGGCCCTGATCGCCGGCGGGCTGGTCGCATTGAGAAAGGCCATCGCCGCGGCGCCGCCCGGCCGCAGGCTCTTGCGGCCCATCCTGCGCAGCAGCGCGCGCATGTTCATCGAGACGTCGCCGAAGTCGATGTTCACCGGGCAGGGCGCGGCGCACTTGCGGCACACGGTGCAATGCTCGGCGACATCCTCGAACTCGGCCCAGTGCGCGACGCTGATGCCGCGCCGCGTCTGCTGCTCGTACAGGAAAGCCTCGATCAGCAGCGAGGTGGCGAGGATCTTGTTGCGCGGGCTGTAGAGCAAGTTGGCGCGCGGCACATGCGTCGCGCATACCGGCTTGCACTTGCCGCAGCGCAGGCAGTCCTTGATGCTGGCGCTGATCGCGCCGATGTCGCTGCGCTTCATGATGAGCGACTCGTGCCCCATGAGGCCGAAGCTCGGCGTGTAGGCGGCACTCAGGTCGGCGGCGTAGGCGTCATCGGTCGCCGCGCGCAGCAGCTTGCCGCGGTTGAAGCGGCCCTCGGGGTCGACGCGGCGCTTGTACGCCGCGAACGGCGCCAGCTCCTCGTCGCTCAGGAACTCGAGCTTGGTGATGCCGATGCCGTGCTCGCCCGAAATCACGCCGCCCAGCCGGCGCGCCAGCGCCATGACGCGCGCCACCGCCGCGTGCGCGCTGCGCAGCATCGCGTAGTCGTCGCTGTTGACGGGGATGTTGGTGTGCACGTTGCCGTCGCCGGCGTGCATGTGCAGCGCCACCCAGACGCGGCCGCGCAGCACCTCGGCGTGGATGCGCCGGCACGCGTCGATGACCGGCGCGAAGGCCGAGCCGGCGAACAGCGTGCGCAGCGGCGCGAGGATCTGCGCCTTCCAGCTCGCGCGCCGGCGCCGGTCCTGCAGCAGCGCGAAACCGCTGTCGCACTCGCCGGGCGGCACCGCGTCCAGCCCGTCGAGCCAGCGCTGCCACAGCGCGCGCACGTCGGCCAGCAGGGCCTGGGCCTGCTGCACGCGGTCTTCCAGCAGCTCGGCGCTCGGGATCTCGCCGGCATCGTCGCCCTTGCCCAGCGGCAGATCGCCGCGCGCGAAGAAGGCCGCCAGCCGGTCGGCCAGCTCGATCTTGTTGCGCAGCGACAGCTCGACGTTGATGCGCTCGACGCCCTCGGTGTACTCGCCCATGCGCGCCAGCGGGATCACCACGTCCTCGTTGATCTTGAAGGCGTTGGTGTGGCGCGCGATCGCGGCGGTGCGCTTGCGGTCGAGCCAGAACTTGCGGCGCGCATCGGCGCTCGCGGCAACGAAGCCCTCGCCGCCGCGCGCGTTGGCCAGACGCACCACTTCGCTCGTGGCGCGCGCCACCGCGGCCTCGTCGTCGCCGACGATGTCGCCCACCAGCACCATCTTCGGCAGCCCCGAGCTGCCGGCCGCCGCTGCCCGCCGGCTCTTGGTCGCGTAGCCCACCGCCTTCAGGTAGCGGTCGTCGAGATGCTCGAGGCCGGCGAGCTGCACGTCGCAGCGCGCGAGCAGGTAATCCCTGATCTCGACGATGGCCGGCACGGCGTCCCGGGCGTGGCCGAAGAACTCGAGGCAGAACGTGCGCACCTGGGCGGGCATGCGGTGCAGCACCCAGCGCGCGCTCGTCACGAGGCCGTCGCAGCCCTCCTTCTGGATGCCCGGCAGCCCGGCGAGGAACTTGTCGGTGACGTCCTTGCCCAGGCCTTCCTTGCGGAACAGCCGGCCCGGGATCTCGAGCAGCTCGGTGCGCTCGAGCCTGCGGCCGCCGGCGTCGAAGTGGCGCAGCTCGAAGCGCGCCAGCGCGGTGTCGTGGATCCTGCCCAGGTCATGGTCGAGGCGCACGACCTCGAGCCACCTGGCCTCGGGCGTGACCATCTTCCAGCTCGCCAGGTTGTCCAGCGCCGTGCCCCAGAGCACCGCCTTCTTGCCGCCGGCGTTCATCGCGATGTTGCCGCCGATGCAGCTGGCCTCGGCGCTCGTCGGGTCGACGGCGAACACGAAGCCGGCACGCTCGGCCGCCTCGGCCACGCGCTGCGTCACGACGCCGGCGCCGGTGCGGATGGTCGGCACCGGCTCGCTCAGGCCCGGCAGGACGACCTGCTCGACCTCGCCCAGCGCGTCGAGCTTCTCGGTGTTGAGGACCGCGCTCTTCCAGGTGAGCGGTACCGCGCTGCCGGTGTAGCCGGTGCCGCCGCCGCGCGGGATCACGGTCAGGCCGAGCTCGATGCAGCCGGCCACCAGCGCCGCCGTCTCCTCCTCGCTGTCGGGCGTGAGCACGACGAAGGGATACTCGACGCGCCAGTCGGTGGCGTCGGTGACATGCGCGACGCGGCTCATGCCGTCGAACGCGATGTTGTGCCGGGCGGTGTGTCGGCCGAGCACGCGGCGCGCAGTGCGGCGCAGGGCGCCCACCTCGACGAAATGGGCCTCGAAGCGCTGCACGGCGGCCCGGGCGGCATCGAGCAGTTCGCCGACGAGCGCGTCGCGTCGCGCGTCCTGCGCCGGCGTGCGGCGCTTGTCGATCTCGCGCAGGCGGTGCTGCAAGGCCTCGACGAGCAGCGCGCGCCGCCTGGCGTTGGCGAGCAGGTCGTCCTCGAGGTAGGGGTTGCGCTGCACGACCCAGATGTCGCCCAGCACCTCGTAGAGCATGCGCGCCGAGCGGCCGGTGTTGCGCTCGCGGCGCAGCGCATCGAGGAGTTCCCAGGCGCGCGCGCCCAGCAGCCGCAGCACGATCTCGCGGTCGGAGAACGAGGTGTAGTTGTAGGGGATCTCGCGCAGCCTGGGCGCCTGGCCGGCTGCGTCGCCGGCGGGCTCCCGCCTGGCCGCGGCGGCATTCATCGCGAGAGGCGCGTGCATAGGGGAAAACGCGGATGCTATCGCACCGGGCAGGTCCGGCCGGGTTATGGTCGCTCCCTCGACGCCGGCCGCAGCGGGCAAACCCGCTTGCCCGCAGCGGCCGGTTCGTGCCAGAACCCACGCTGTCGCGTCCGCCCCGAAGGGGCGGACGCGGTCCCGCCTTCAGCTCACGGAGAACCCATGAAGATCAAGCTTGTCGTGCCGGCGCTCGCTGCAGCCGGGTTGCTTGCCGCATTGCCCGTTCGGGCCGAGGTCGAAATCCAGTGGTGGCACTCGATGGGCGGCGCGCTCGGCGAGTGGGTCAACGACCTGGCCAAGGACTTCAACGCGGGCCAGAAGGACTACAAGATCGTGCCGACTTACAAGGGCGGCTACGACGAGTCGATGACGGCCGCCATCGCCGCCTTCCGCGCCGGCAATGCACCGCACATCCTGCAGGTGTTCGAAGTCGGCACCGCGACGATGATGGCCAGCAAGGGCGCCATCGTTCCGGTGGCCAAGATCATGGCCGGCGGCGGCCAGAAGTGGGATCCGAAGATCTACGTGCCGGCGGTCGCCGGCTACTACACGGCACCCAGCGGCGAGATGCTGAGCTTCCCGTTCAACAGCTCGACCACCGTCTTCCACTACAACAAGGACGCCTTCAAGGCCGCCGGCCTGAACCCCGATGCGCCGCCGAAGACCTGGCCCGAAGTGGCGCTGGCCGCGGCCAAGCTCAAGGCAAGCGGGCACAAGTGCCCGTTCACGACGGCGTGGGTGAGCTGGACGCAGCTCGAGAGCTTCAGCGCCTGGCACAACGTCGAGTTCGCCACGCTGCGCAACGGCTTCAACGGCCTGGGCACGCGGCTGGCCTTCACGACGCCGCTGCACGTGCGCCACATCGAGAACCTGGCCAACATGGCCAGGCAGGGCCTGTTCGTCTACAAGGGCCGCGGCAACGCCGCCGACTCGACCTTCGTCTCGGGCGAATGCGCGATGATCACCGGCAGCTCGGCGCTGTACGGCAACATCAAGCGCAACTCCAAGTTCGCGAGCGGCATCTCGACGCTGCCGTATTACCCCGACGTGCCCGGCGCGCCGCAGAACACCGTGATCGGCGGCGCCAGCCTGTGGGTGATGGCGGGCAAGAAGCCCGACGAGTACAAGGGCATCGCGGCCTTCTTCGCCTACCTGTCCAAGCCCGAGGCGGCCGCCGCCAGCCACCAGCGCACGGGCTACCTGCCGGTGACGATCCCCTCGTTCGAGCTCACGGAGAAGAGCGGCTTTTACAAGCAGAACCCCGGCACCGACGTCTCGGTGACGCAGATGATCCGCAAGACCACCGACAAGTCGCGCGGCATCCGCCTGGGCAACT
>WBZR01001546.1_pt1 | contig 28080 bp, 24 predicted proteins | sample 5204231 | NCBI WGS metagenome assembly WBZR01 (sample SAMN12412403, study PRJNA552823) | activated sludge metagenome | isolation source: activated sludge from anammox sidestream of wastewater treatment plant... | place: USA: Virginia | collected 2017-08
CGACACGGCCGACACGGGTGCGATCGAGCAGCAGGTGATATCGGCCGGCCATTTCCACGGCATGCCGCTGGCACTGGCGATGAGCTACGTGAAGGCCGCGATTCCGGTGCTCGCCTCGATCTCGGAGCGCCGCCTCAACAAGCTGGTCGATCCTGCCACCAACGATGGCCTGCCCGCGTTCCTCATCGGCAACGAGGACGCGACCGACTCGGGTTTCATGATCGTGCAGTACACCGCCGCCGCGCTGGTCAACGACCTCGCCACCCGCGCGCATCCCGCGAGCGTGTATTCGGTGCCCACCAGTGCCAATGCCGAGGACCATGTGTCGATGGGCGCCAACGAGGCGCGCCACGTGCTGGAGATGACCGACGAACTCGCGCAGGTGCTGGCGCTGGAGCTGTACACCGCGGCGCAGGCGCTGGATTACCGCCAGGACATGCTCAATGCCGCGCGCGCGCTGGCCGAACGTGGCGACTGGCGCGCGCTCGCCGACAAGATCAGCAACGCGCCCGACACCACGCACCCCAGCCGCGCCCAGTTCGAGCAGGAAGTGCGCGAACTGGCCCAGGCGCTCGCACACGCGCCCGACTTCCACGCGGGCGCGGCGGTGCGCGCCGCGCATGCGCAGATCCGCGAGCGGATCACCTTCATGGCGCGCGATCGCGCGCTCGACGGCGACATTCGCGCGATCTGCGACTGGATCGAGGCACGCCTGCGGCAAGCCTGAACCGCGATGTCCGGTCGCCGCGGTGCCGCGCCGGGCGCGGCACCTTCAGGGACTGGCCTTGGCCGCTGCCGGCAGCCCCTCGCCCTGCGCCGTGCCTGCGCCGGCGTCCGCAGCCAGGCGCAGGCGCATGCCCAACCGCAGCGTGCCGCGCGCGTGTGGATTGAGCTGCTGCAGGCGACGCAAGGGAATGTCGTAGTGACGCGCGATCGCCCATAGCGTGTCGCCCGCCGCGACCACGTGGGTGTCGCCCGCGGCGGCCAGCATGGCATCGACGCGGCGGGCGCGCCGGGTTTCGCGCCCGGGCAGCAGCAGGCGCATGTTGCGCGTCACGCCCGCATCCACGGCCAGCGCATTGGCCGCGGCGAGCGCGGCGGCATCGATGCCGCTGGCACGTGCCCAGCTGTCGAGCCGTCCGCTGCGACCCGCGAGCTGTTCGTGCCAGTCGTTGCGCAGGGCCGCGGGAATCGCGCTGACCGCCGCCTGGAAGCGTTCGACGCGATCCTGGGGCAGCAGCAGGCGCAGCGGCGCGCCCTCGGCCATGCGGTCGTGGCGATGGCCCGCGTTCCAGTCACGCACCGCGTCGACGGGCAGGCCGCTCAGGCGCGCGGCCACGCGCAGGTCGATCGGAGCATCCAGTTCCAGCGCCACCAGACGTGTGGCGGCGCTGGCCACGGGCAGGTGCACGCCGTGGCGCGCCGGCTCCTCGATGATGCAGGCGAGTGCGAGCAGGCGGTCGAGGTGGTCGTGGCTGGTCCGATTCAGGGGCAGCGCGCCCAGCGCAGCGGCATCCAGCGTGCTGCCGTCACGCTCGCCCAACAGCTTCCTCACCCGGAACTCGCCCGCATTGTAGGCAAGGTCGGCCAGCCGCCAGTCACCGAACTTCTCGTAGTAGATGCCCAGCAGGTCGAGCGCGGCGCGGGTCGCGGCCAACGCGTCGAGCCGCGCATCGTAGTCGCGCCCGACCGAAAGGCCCTGCAGGCGCGCGGTCGCCGGCATGAACTGCCACATGCCGCCCGCGCCCTTGCCGCGCGGCGCGAGCGGTCGATAGTTGCTCTCGACGAACGGCAGCATCGCGAATTCGCCGGGCAGGTTGCGCGCCACGACCTCGTCGGTGACCAGTTGCACGAAGGGCAGGGCCGCCTCCCAGGCCGCGTGGAAGTGGCGTGGTGAGCGCGTGTAGGCGCGCACCCAGTGCTGCACCTGCGGCCGGTAGTCGCAGCGCTGCAACGCAAACTGTGCACGCAGCGTCGACCAGGGCGGATCGGCCGCCTCCGGCGCCACCTCCTCGGGCGGCGTCGGTGGTTCGACCACGGCCGCCGCGGGTGGCGCGGTCGAATGCAGCAACGGTGTCGGCGGGGCCGGTCGTGGCGGCGTCGGTGCGCAGGCGACCAGCGCCAATGCCAGCAGCACGCTGCCAAGCGCGTGGCGTACCAGGTTCCGGCTCATGCAGGCACGCTCCGGAACCCATCCTTGCGCTCGCGCAGCCGGGCGAAGCGCTCGACCCGGTCCGCCGCGGGGAGCGCGGTCACCAGCGCGGGTGCGTCCACGCGCAGGAACGGATTGCAGGCCAGCTCGTCGCCCAGCAGCGCGGGCAGGGTAGGTTCGCCGCGCGCGCGCTGCTCGCGCACGCTCGCCTCGCGCGCGGCCAGCGCGGCGTTGGCGGGATCCACACTGCGCGCGAACGCGCAATTGGCCAGCGTGTACTCGTGGCCGCAGCAGATCCGCGTGGCTGCGGGCAGCGCGGCGAGCCGGTCGAGCGAGGCCAGCATCTGCGCCGGCGTGCCTTCGAACAGGCGTCCGCAGCCGACGCTGAACAATGTGTCGCCACAGAACAGCAGGCCATGGCCGAACCACGCGACATGGCTCCGCGTGTGGCCGGGCACCGCGATCACCTCGAAGGTGAACGGGCTGCCGGCGAGGGCGATGCGGTCGCCATCGGCCACGTGCACGTCGGCGCGCACGATGCGCGCATCGATCGGGGCGTGCACCTTGGCGCCGGTGGCATCGGCCAGCTCGGCCGCGCCGCCGATGTGATCGGCGTGATGATGGGTCAGCATGATCGCGCGCAGCCGCCAGTCGCGCTGCGCGAGCGCGGCCTGCACCGGCGCCGCCTCGCCAGGATCGACCGCGAATGCATTGCCCGCCGCATCGGCACACAGCCAGATGTAGTTGTCGGACAGGGCGGGGACGGCGAGCAGCGACATAGGCGGCGGACTATAGGTGGCGCCCCGCCGAGGTTCGTTAAGGCCGCGTTAGCGCGAGCGCGCTCGCGCTACACTGTGGCGCATCATCCGGATGCCATTGGCGTGATCATCAGCCCCGACAGCCTGTTCGCGTTTCCGCAGACCACCGCGCTGCTGCAGGCCGAACTGGCCTGCGTGCCCGAGGTCGCGCGCCAGCGCCCGGCGGGTGCCGCGCTGGTGCTGCAGGCCGGTGCCGCGCAGCGCGACCTCGCGCTCGACCTCGCGCACCTGCGCGGCGTGCGCCTGCATGTCGCGCAGCACGGATGGCGCGGCGATGTGAGCTGCGACGCCGATGCGCTGCCGTTCGACGGTGACGCCTTCCAGCTCGTGGTGGTGCAGCACGCCGGCGAGGCGTTGCCGGCCGCCCATGGCCTGCCGGCCGAGCTGGCGCGGGTGCTCGCGCCCGGCGGCACGCTGCTGTGGTTTGGCTTCAATCGCTGGAGTCCGTGGCTGGCGTGGCTGCACTGGCAGGCGCGCACCGGCCTGGCCGCGCCCAATGCCAGCAGTTCCGAGCGCGTGCGACGGCAGCTGCTGCAGGCGGGGCTCGAGGTCGGCGCGGCCGCGACGTTCGGTTCGTGCTGGCCCTCGCGCGCGGTCGGCGATGGCGCGCTGGCGCCCTTGCGTGCGGCATGGCGGCTGCTGGCGAGCAAGCAGCAACTCGTGCTCACGCCCGTGCGGCCGCGGCGGCGGCGCATGCAGGTGGCCGCGCGGCCTTCGCTGGCCCTGCCGAGTCGGCGCAGCAGCGCATGAGTGGGCGCGGCGACAGCGTGGAGCTGTACACCGATGGCGCATGTCTGGGCAATCCCGGGCCGGGCGGCTGGGCGGCGCTGCTGCGCGCGGGTCACCACGAACGCGAACTCAGCGGTGGCGAAGCGCAAACCACCAACAACCGCATGGAGCTCATGGCGGCGATCGCCGGACTGGAGGCGCTCAAGCGCCCGTGTTCGGTCGAGCTCACCACCGACTCGCAATACGTCAAACGGGGCGTCGAGGAATGGATGCCGCGCTGGCGCGCCAACGGCTGGCGCACCAGCGACCGCCAGCCGGTCAAGAACCGCGACCTGTGGGAACGCCTCGCCGCCGCGCTGGCGGCCCACCGGGTGCGCTGGCATTGGGTCAAGGGCCACGCCGGCCACGACGACAACGAACGCGTCGACGCGCTGGCGCGCGCCGCGGCGCAGGCCTGCGCGGCAGCGGAGGACCCGGCATGAGGCAGGTGGTACTGGACACCGAGACCACGGGCCTGGAGGTGCAACGCGGCCACCGCGTGATCGAGATCGGCTGCGTCGAACTGGTGCAGCGCCGTCGCACCGGCCGCGACTTCCACGCCTGGCTCAATCCCGACCGGGCCATCGACGAGGGCGCGCGCGCGGTGACCGGCATCAGTGACGAGTCCCTGCGCGACAAGCCGCGTTTCGAGCAGGTCGCGCAGGAACTGCTGCAGTTCATCGATGGCGCCGAGCTCATCGCCCACAACGCGAGCTTCGACCTGGCCTTTCTCGATGCCGAATTCGCCCGCGCGGGGATGGCGCACATCCGTGTCGCCGAGCGCACCCACGTGGTCGACACGCTCGAGCTCGCGCGCGAACGCTTCCCGGGGCAGCGCAACAGCCTCGATGCGCTGTGCAAGCGCCTCGACGTGGACAACAGCCATCGCCAGTTGCATGGCGCCTTGCTCGACGCGAATCTGCTGGTGGATGTGTACCTTGCGCTCACTGCGGGGCAGGGCGCGCTCGGTTTCGACGAGCAGGCCATGGCCGCCGACGCACCGGCCCAGGCGCCGCTGCATGTGCTCGCGCGCCCGATGCTGTTGCGGGCCGACGCCGAGGAAGCGGCACGCCACGAGGCGCGCCTGGACGCGATCGAGCGCGCGTCCAAGGGGCAGTGCGTGTGGCGGCGCGGGTGAGCTGACGGCCGGCGTGCGCGCGAGGCCGCCGCAGCCGCGGCGCGGGCTGGACGGAATGCGTGGCTTGGCTGCGCCGCGCGTGCCGCGGGCGCGCCTCAGACCTTGCGCACGAGAATCACGGTGACGTTGTCGGAACCACCGCCGTCCAGCGCCGCCAGGATCAGGTGATCGACGCACTCCTGCGCCCCGAGGTCGCCGCGCCCGATGATCTGCGCGATCGCCTCGTCCTTGACCTCCTCGGTGAGGCCGTCGCTGCACAGCAGCAGCTGCATGCCGGGCTTGAGTTCGCCACGCACGCTCTCGACCCGCAGCGCCTGCGGGTCGGTCACGCCCAATGCCTGGGTCACGACGTTGCGGTGCGGATGGTTGCGCGCCTGCTCGCTGGTGATCGCGCCCTGGTCGATGAGCTCCTGCACATAGGAGTGGTCCTGCGAAATCTGCCGCAGCGTGCCATCCCACAGGTAGATGCGGCTGTCACCGACCCATGCGACCTCGTAGTTGCCATCCTTGGCCACGCGCAGCGCTGCGATCGTGGTGCCCATCGGCAACGCCTCGGAGCGGCGCGTCGAATGGCGGATGATCTCCTCGTCGGCTAGCTGGATCGCGCGCACGAGTTCGGTGCCACCGGCGACTTCGCGGGTGACGGTGTCACGGGCGATCGCGCTGGCCACCTCGCCGTGCTCGTGGCCGCCCATGCCGTCGGCCACCAGCCACAGCCCCAGCGCGGGATCGGCCTGGTAGGTGTCCTCGTTGTGCTCACGGCGCAGGCCGACGTGGGTGCTGTGTCCAAACTCGATCATGCGCGCGGGGCGGATCCGATCCTGAAGCGCCCGATGATGCAGCCGAGGCCGCACCCGGCGCAAGGCAGGCAGGGCAAGCCGGGCATGCGCTGCCGCCCGGAACTCCAGCTCCGGCGGCACACCCAGCCGAGCCGGGTGGGCGCCGCGGCTCGGCCACGCAGCGTGCCGCGCGGGTGCGCGGCCGGTCCGGGTGGAGGCCAGGCCGGCCTGCGCGCCCATCGCGCCGGCTGCGGCCCCCGCGCCACGGTTGACAAGCCGGCGCGGCAACCCTTGCAATGCCGCCGGGTCAGCACGCGCGTGTGGGTGACATGCCATGGGCCGGATTCCGCAGTCGTCGATGAGCCGCAGCGCAGCGTCTCCGATCCGGTCGGACCCGCGTCCGCAACGCTGGGCGTGCCGCGTTCGCAGCCGCGTCCGGTCCGCGCTTTCCGGCATCGCGCTGGTGCTCGCCACGTGCATGCACGGCGCCCTGGCCGACACGCCCGCGGTCGCGTCGCCGCCGCTGGATTACGCGCAGCCCGAACACTGGCTCGCGCTGCCGCAACGAACCTCGGCGGCGATGCGCACGCCGCGTGGCGCCGGGTTTTCCAACCTGCAGGACGTGGCGGTCGCGGACGTGTTCTACGTCCATCCCACCACGGCGATGCGCGCCGATGGGCGCAATGCGTCGCCCGACGATGCCGATGCCGCGCGCATGGCCGAACTCATGCTGCTCACCCAGGCCACACCGTTCAATGCCATCGCACGCATCCATGCCCCGCGCTACCGCCAGATCACCCTGCCGACCTATGAACTGGAGCCGGACGCGCTGCAGGCGCCGCTCGACTTGGCCTACGCCGACGTGCTGGCCGCCTTCCGCTACTACGTGGAGCATTTCAACCACGGCAGGCCCTTCTTCCTCGTGGCGCACAGCCAAGGCACCAACCACGCCCAACGCCTGTTGGTGGAGGCGATCCAGGGGACCGCGCTGGAACGCCAACTCGTCGCGGCCTATCTGCCGGGACAGCCCATCCCGCGCGCGGTACTGGCCGCCGAGCTGCCGCGGCTGCCGCTGTGCACGCGCGCCGACCAGGTGGGCTGCCTGCTCGTGTGGCAGACCTTTGGCGCGGGCGCGACATCCGCCGAACTGCGCCAGTGGCGCAGTGGCAACCCGGGCTGGGACGCACGTGCGCAACGTTGGGTCACCTGGGCGCAAGGCCCGCTCGCCGGGATCAACCCGGTGAGTTGGGATGCACGCGACCGGCGCACCGCAGCGTCGCGGCATCGCGGCGCGGTGCCCTTCGGGACGCCGGACACGTTCGTCGGGTTGCTGCCCGGGTTGGTGCGCACACGCTCGCAGGACGGCTACACCTTCGTGGTCCCGCCGCAGCTTCCGGCCACGCATTTCAATGACGGTGGCGTGTTCGGTGGCCGCAACCTTCACGTGTTCGATGTCGCGCTGTTCTGGCTCGACGTGCGCGAGAACGCCCGCCTGCGGCTCAACGCCTGGCGTGCCGCGCACGGGGTGCGCGCGCCGTTGATCCAGGCGCGTGCGCGGGTCGTGGCCAAGGTCGGCCAACCCCTGCGTCATCGGATCCGCGCGCGCAACCGCGTCGAGCGCTTCGAGGTCGAGGGCCTGCCGCCGGAACTGACGCTGGACGCGCGCAATGGAGTGATCCTCGGCACGCCACGCACGGCTGCCGTGTACGCGCTGCGCGTGATGGCGCGCAATACCGAAGGCGCCGACCATGCCGAGCTGTCGCTGGTCATCGATGCGCCGCGCTGAGCGGTGGTACGCGCACGCGATCACGCACCGCGGGCGACGCAGGTCAGATGCGCTGCAGGGTGCAACGCAGCGGTGAACACGGCACGGCGTGATGACTGGCGTGGTCCGGCGACACGGCGGTCGGTTCGATGCGTTGTTCGGCCCCGGCGGCTGATGCTCCAAGCGTCGAAATCGGCGGTGAAGTTCGCCCGTCAATGGATTTTGTGTAGTCACATATGACTACATACGGAGGCGCGACGTGCTGACCATCAACCTCAGAGACGCCAAGGCTGGACGGTCCAGCCTCGTTGATGAAGCCGCCAAGGGCGAAATCGTGACCATCACCCGCCATGGCAAGCCCGTTGCGACCTTGGTTTCGGTCGAGGCGGCGGAGATCGCGCGCCAGGCGCTCGATCGCAAACGGCCGGGCCTTGTCAGCTGTCACAGCACGTTCCCAGGCGGAGAGTTCCCGCGCAACCGCAAACCATCGCGGGATGTCGAGCTTTGAGCGGCTTCCTTCTCGACACCAGCGTCGTCTCCGTGCCGGCGCCGTCGAAGTCGGCGGCATCCGCTGACCTCTTCACTTGGCTGGACCGCATGGACGCCGATGGACGGCCATTTTCTGTCCGTCGTCTCCATTCATGCGATCGAGAAGGGAATCGCGCTCCTCGACCACAAGGGGGCAACGGCGAAGGCCGCGGGCCTGCAAGCATGGCTCAGTGGTCCTGTCTCCACATACGACGACAAGATCATTGGCCGCGGCAGGGCGAAGCCTGTTGCGAGTCACGCAATCCGCAACTGGTGAAAACCTTCATCGAACCCGGCGCATCGGCGGCCAACGACCGCCGCCCGGAGTTCCAGCGCATGATCGAGGCGGGCACGTCCAAACCCGCGCCGTTGGATGTGGTCGTGGCCCATTCGTTCAGCCGGCTCTTCCGGCTGCTACAGACGCGGGTGGCGGGAAGTGGCGTGAACCCGGTGCCCACTCAGGGACTGAAGTGGCGGAGAGAGTGGGATTCGAACCCACGGTGGTATTGCTACCACGCCGGTTTTCAAGACCGGTGCCTTAAACCGCTCGGCCATCTCTCCGCATTGTGCCGACTCACTGCCTTCGTGCCAGACCGGCGCCGCCGGTTTGACTGCGGGACATCCTGTCCCTTGCCCTCGCGGGCCAGCGGCTGCGCCGCTGTTGGCTCCGGCATCCTGCCTGCGCGCTCAAGACCGGTGCCTTAAACCGCTCGGCCATCCCTGCGCATTGTGCCGACTCACTGCCTTCGTGCCAGACCGGCGCCGCCGGTTTGACTGCGGGACATCCTGTCCCTTGCCCTCGCGGGCCAGCGGCGGCCGTGGGAAACGTGCTGCACGGTGCCGCACCGGATCGCCGCGAGCCGGGGATTATATGCGGACGCGACGGCGCATATGCGGTATCGTCGTGGCTCGGGACCAGCGGGGAGCGAAGCGGATGATTCGCGTAGTGCTCGTCGACGACCATGAGCTCGTGCGGACCGGATTCCGCATGATTCTTGCGCAACAGGGCGGCATCGAGGTCATCGGTGAGGCGGCCGATGGCGAAGAGGGCCTGGCACTGATCCGCCGTCTCGAACCCGAGGTCGCGATCGTCGATGTGCACATGCCGCGTCTGAGCGGCATCGAGCTGACCGATCGCGTGCGCAAGTACAAGCTCGCCACACGCATCGTGGTGCTCACGATGGTGAGCGAATCCCCGTTCCCGCGCCGGCTCATCGAGGCGGGGGCCAGCGGCTACCTCACCAAGGGCTGCGCGGCCGACGAACTCGTGCGCGCGGTGCGCACGGTGGCCGACGGCAAGCGCTATCTGTCGCCGGACATCGCCGCGGCGCTGGCGTTGGGCCAGCTCGACGGCAGCGGCCAGTCGCCGTTCGATGCGCTGTCGGCGCGCGAGCTCGATGTGGCGCTCATGCTGGCGCGCGGCTCGACCATGCAGGACATCGCGGCGCGGCTCAAGCTCAGCGCCAAGACCGTGGCGACCTACAAGTACCGCCTGTACGACAAGCTGCAGATCGACAACCCGGTGGCGCTGGCCAGCCTGGCCAGGCGCCACGCGCTGCTCGACGAGCCGGGTTGATCCAAGCGTAGCCAAGCCCGAGTCATGCGACACCCGGCCCAAGCGGGCCGCACGCGTCGGCACGGGTGTCGCTGTCCACCGTGTCGGCGTGGATCATGGCGCCTGTGCGGAGGGCGAGGGCAAGACACCCTCGCCCACACGCGGATGGCATCAGCTGCCCGCGGCGTCCTTGTGATCGGGCGTCGGCGCGGCCAGCGGCGGCGCGCGTTCCGGGACAGGCGTGGCGAGCGTCGGCGCGGGTGCCGGCTGGACCGCCGCGGCGGGCGGGATTGGCGGTGCCGGGCGCTCGACCGGCGCGGGCACGGCTTGCGGAGGAGCGGGCGGACGCACCGGTGTCGGGGCCGGCGTCGGTGCGACCACGCTTGATGGCGACGCCGATGCCGCGACGGGTGTGGGCGCTTGTGGCGGCAGGGCCGCGTGACCCGGTGCAGGTGCCGTTGGTGACGTGATCGGTGCAGGCGCAGCCGCGGGAGTCGTGGGCATCGGCGTCGTTGCCGCAGCCGGCGGCCTGCTCGGCGGTGCGGAGCTGGCCGCACCCGGCACGCCGCTGGCGGCCGGCATCGCTGCGGGCGCCGCGGTCGGCGCAGCCGCGCCTGGCGCCGGCTTGGGCGCGGTGGTGGCCGGCGTGGTCGCGGCCGGGCGTGGTGCACCCAGTGGCAGGTCCAGCGTGTGCGAACCCGGCAGCGGTGCGGGCGCACCGCTGAGCGCGGCGGCGACCGAACTGGCGATCGGATTGGCATGCGTGGCGCCGAGGCCGGCGCCGGCGATGCCGGGCAGTCCCGGTGGGCGCGCGGCGAAGCCGCTGTCCACGCGCCGCTCGGGCATCGCGGCGGGGGTGCGCGGCGCGCTGTCCGCGGTTGCGGCGGGCGCGGGTGGTACCGCCGCCGGTGTGCGTTCGCGGTCGGTGCCCGCGCCTGCGGGCGTGCCGGCCGGCGTGCGCGGCGCGTTGAGGTCGGCGCTGGATGCGGCTGCGGGCATTGCTGCGGGCATTGCTGCGGGCGGACGCGGCGCGGATGCCGGCTGGGCCGAGGGTTGTGAGGCACCCGGCGGCGTGGCGGCGGGCGGCAAGCCGCCGCCCGCGGCGGGCGAGGTGCTCGTCGTGGACGCTCCCGCGCCCGCTGGCGTGACGCTGGCGGCGGGCATCTCGCGCGCAGGCAGGGAAGGTTCATGGCGCGGCGCCGGCGTCGTCGTCGGGGTCGCGGCCGTACGCGGCGCGGCACTGGCCTGGTCGTGGCCACGGTCCTCGTCGTCGAAGTCGGCGGTGTCGTGCTGCGTACGCGTGGCGTTGTCGCTGCCGTTGGCGGCGGCGCCGTCCTTGCGGCGGCGGCGGCCCCCACGGCGGCCGCGGCGGCGCTTGCCCAGTTCCTCGCGGCCGGTCTCGGTGCCGGGCGCCGCGGCGTCGTTGGCGCTCGCGCCTTCGGCCGGGGTGAGCGTGGTCACGCTCGCCGCCGCAGTGTCGGCGGCCACCACGGGTTTGGGCGCGGGCGGCGCCGCAGGGCGCGTGGGCGGCGACTGGCTCGCATCGGTCTTGGCCGGCGCGGCTGCGGGTGCAGCCCGTGCTTCGCTGCGCGGTGCGTCCTGCGCCGCGTTCTTCGCGCCGCGCTCATCGCGACGTGGTTGCGGCTGCTGGCGCTGGCCTTGCTGCGCCGGGGTGCGGGTGGACTGGCCCGTGCGCTCGTGCTGACGCGCGTCGCGCTGGCCGTCGCGGCCGCCACCGCCATTGCGCGTGCCCGCGCCTGCCTGCGCGCGCGCCTGGGCCGGCGCGCGCTGCGGCTGCGGACGTGGACCCGCGCTGCGTTGTGGGTTGGCCGTGCGTGTGGGTGCAGTCGGTGCCGTGGTAGCGGGTGTGCCGCGGAACAACGCGGCGATACGCGCGAACAGGCCCGGGCGCGCGCTCGGCGCTGCGGCCGGTGCCGGTGCGGGCGCCGGGCGCGCGGGTGCGGCCACGGGCGCGGGCTCGGGGCGTTCGGGCGCGGGCGTCGCGCGCACCACGCCGGCCACCGCGGGCGCCTCGGGCTCCTCGCTCGGGCGCAGCATCGTCGGCAGCGGCGTGGCCGCGACCGGCGTGGTGCGCTGGTAGCTGGGCTTGACCTCGTCGCCGATATCGGCGGCGCGCAGGCGCTGGATCTCCAGGTGCGGCGTTTCCAGCTTGTCGTCGGCGACCACGATCACGTTGACGTCGTGGCGCGCCTCGATTTCGCTCAGCTGCTTGCGCTTTTCGTTGAGCAGGAAGTTGGCCACGCTCGGTGGCGCCTGCACCAGCACCTGGCCGGTGCTGTCCTTCATCGCGTGTTCCTCGACCAGGCGCAGCGCCGACAGCGACAGCGATTCGACGCTGCGGATGCGGCCATGGCCTTCGCAGCGCGGACACACCACCTGGGTGGATTCGCCCAGGCTCGGGCGCAGGCGCTGGCGCGACATCTCCAGCAGGCCGAAGCGCGAGATGCGGCCGATCTGCACGCGCGCGCGGTCGAGCTTGAGCGCGTCCTTGAGCTTGTCCTCGACGTCGCGCTGGTGGCGCGGGCTGTCCATGTCGATGAAGTCGATCACGATGAGGCCGCCCGCGTCGCGGATGCGCAGCTGGCGCGCGATCTCCACCGCCGCCTCACAGTTGGTGTTGAACGCGGTTTCCTCGATGTCGCTGCCCTTGGTGGCCTTGGCCGAGTTGATGTCGATCGCGGTGAGCGCCTCGGTCTGGTCGATCACGATCGAGCCGCCCGAGGGCAGGCGCACGGTGCGCTCGAACGCGTTCTCGATCTGCGACTCGATCTGGAAGCGCGAGAACAGCGGCGTGGTGTCCTGGTAGAACTTGAGCTTGCGCAGGTTGTTGGGCATCACCTGCTGCACGAACTCGCGCGCGTCCTGGTACAGCTCCTCGTGGTCGATGAGGATCTCGCCGATGTCGTTGCGCAGGTAGTCGCGCAGCGCGCGGATGATGAGCTTGGATTCCTGATAGATGAGGAACGGCGCGTGGCGCGACTGCGCGGCCTCGGAAATCGCCTTCCACAGCTGCAGCAGGTAGTCGAGGTCCCACTGCAGTTCCTCGGCGTCGCGGCCGAGGCCCGCGGTGCGCACGATCAGGCCCATCTCGTCGGGCACGTTGAGGTGGTCGAGTGCTTCCTTGATGTTGGCCCGATCCTCACCCTCGATCCGGCGCGACACGCCGCCGGCCTTGGGGTTGTTGGGCATCAGCACCATGTAGCGGCCGGCCAGGCTGATGAAGGTGGTCAGCGCCGCGCCCTTGTTGCCGCGCTCCTCCTTCTCGACCTGCACCACCAGTTCCTGCCCTTCCTTGAGCAGTTCGCGCATGCCCGCCTTGTTGGGATTGACGCCCGCGGCGAAGTACTGCGGTGAGATTTCCTTGAGCGGCAGGAAGCCGTGGCGGTCGGCGCCGTAGTCGACGAAGCAGGCTTCGAGGGATTGTTCGACGCGGGTGATGCGCGCCTTGTAGATGTTGGCCTTCTTTTGTTCCCGTGACGGGATCTCGATGTCCAGGTCGTACAGGTTCTGGCCATCCACGATCGCCACGCGCAACTCTTCCCGCTGAGTCGCGTTGATCAACATGCGTTTCATTGTCGTGTTTCCTTGTCGGCGCTCGACTGTCGTCGGCGCTGCGCGTGGTTCGCGCTGCGCGGCCCCGCGTTTCGCGGGTCGACGGCGGCAGGTGCGCCCGTCTTGTCGAAATGCCGACGCTTCCGCGCGCCGGCCCGGGTTGGGGTTGCTGCCCGCCCGCAGCTCCGCGCCGACCTTCGGACGACGCGCAATTTGCGACTCGACCCACTACGATCGCGGCTGCGGTTGCGCATGTCGCTCCACGGGAGCTCTCGGTCATGCGCCGACACAGGGATGTGATGGGCGGGTGCGTCAATCAAGCTGCGGCCTCCCGCGGATGGGGGACGCAGCGACGCAACTGGCCCGCGCAGGATAGCAGGCCACGGGCATTTTTTTCAATGAAGACACGCACTTCGGTGACAAATCGCAAGGCACGCCGGAACACGGTCCAGGCGCCGGCCAACGGTGCCGGCAAGGGTGCCGGCAAGGGTGCCGCCACGGCCCGCGTGGCGCGGCCGGGCGCTGCCGCCAAGACGGCCGCGCGCGGCGCAGGCAAGCCGCCGGCGGCGCGTCGCACCGAGGGACCGCGAGCGGCCGGGCGGACCGGTCCCGCCCGCACCGAAGCCGGCACCTCGGCGCGCGGCGCTGGCGTGCGCAGGCAGGACGGGCCGCCACGGCGCGGCCGCCCACCCGTCGGTGCGCCCCGCGGTGGCGAACCCGTGGTGGCGGCCGCTCCGCCGGCACCGCCACCGCGCGTGGAGAGCGTCAGCGTGGCTGACGACCGCGCCGGGCAGCGGCTGGACAACTTCCTGCTGGCACGCCTCAAGGGCGTGCCGCGCAGCCTCATCTATCGCATCTGTCGCAGCGGCGAGGTGCGCATCAACGGCGCGCGCGCCAAGCCCGACCAGCGGCTCGCCGAAGGTGACGTGGTGCGCATCCCACCGGTGCGCGTGGCCAGCCCCGGCGAGCATGCGCCGCCCGCATCGAGCCAGCTCGAACGCATCCAGGCCGCGATCCTCCACGAGGACCGCGACTTTCTCGTGATCGACAAGCCCGCCGGCATCGCCAGCCATGGCGGCAGTGGCGTGAGCTTCGGCGCGATCGAACTGCTGCGCGCGGCGCGCCCGCGCGACACGCTCGAACTCGCCCACCGCCTCGACCGCGACACCAGCGGCGTGCTCGTGCTCACGCGCCGCCGCTCCGCGCTGCTGGCACTGCAGGCCGCGATCCGCGACGGCCGCGTCGACAAGCGCTACCTCGCGCTCATTGCCGGCGCGTTGCCGCACTCGCCGCTGGACGTCGATGCGCCGCTGCGCAAGTCCATCCTGCAGGGCGGCGAGCGCATGGTGCAGGTCGACGCCGACGGCAAGCCGTCGCGCTCGCGCTTCGTGCAATTGCAGCGCCACGGCGAGGCGAGCCTGGTGGAGGTCGCGCTCGACACCGGCCGCACCCACCAGATCCGCGTGCACGCGCGACACATCGGTCACCCGCTCGCGGGCGACGACAAGTACGGCGAGCGCGAGTTCAACAAGCGCATGCGCGAGCACGGCCTGCGCCGCCTGTTCCTGCACGCGGCGCGCTTCGCCTTCGAGTTGGGCGATCGCAGCCACGTGTTCTCGGCGCCGCTCGCCGCCGAACTCGTGCAGGTGCTCGACGCGCTCGAAGCCCATCGCGAGTGAGCCCCGCCGCATGATCGACCTGGTCGGCTTCGACGGCGACGACACGCTGTGGCACAGCGAGGGCTACTACCAGCACGCGGGTGTCGAGTTCGAGCGCATCATGGCGCGCTACGTGGACGTGCGCGATGCGCTCGTGCGCACGCGCCTGCACGAGGCCGAGCGGCGCAACCTCGCGCTGTTCGGCTACGGCGCCAAGAGCATGGCCTTGTCGATGGTCGAGGCCGCGATCGAGCTCAGCCACGGCAGGATCGGCGCCGACGACATCCACCGCATCATTGCGCTGGGCAAGGCCGTGCTCGAACATCCGGTGGAACTGTTGCCGGGCATGCGCGCGGCGGTGGAGGCGGTGGCGGCGCGCTGGCCGATCGTGCTCATCACCAAGGGCGACCTGTTCCACCAGGAGCGCAAGGTCGCCTGCAGCGGCCTGTCCGACTTGTTCCAGCGCATCGAGATCGTGTCGGAGAAGGACTCGCGCCGCTACGCGCGCGTGCTGGCCGAGTGCGCGGTCGCGCCGGCGCGCTTCGCGATGGTCGGCAACTCGCTGCGCTCGGACATCGAGCCGGTGATCGAACTGGGCGGCTGGGGCATCCACATGCCCTACCACGTGACCTGGGAGCACGAGCTCGAACATGGCGTGGAGCGTGGCCACGCGCGTGTGATCGAGGTGGCTGCGCCCGCGGCGATCCCGGCGGCGCTGGCGCGCTGCGCGCAGGGTGCGTGATGCGGTTGGACGGGGGCGTGCGGGACGGTGGTTGGGCGCGGTGGGCGAGGCCGCGGACGTGTCAGCCGGCCAAGAGGTCGTCGACCTTGGCGGCGCAGACGAAGTCGTTGAGCGACAGCCCGCCCACGTCGTGGGTGGAGTAGTGCACGCTCACGCGGTTGTAGGCCACCGTGAGTTCCGGATGGTGATCCTCGCGGTGGGCGATCGAGGCCACCGCGTTGACGAACGCGATCGTGTGGAAGTAGTCGCGGAACGCGAATTCCTTGCGGATGCCGCCGCTGCGCGCGTCGATCTCCCAGCCGTCCAGCAGCGCGAGCCACTGGCGTGCGCCGACCGCGTCGATGCCGTCGGCGGCGCCGCGGCGCGGCACGCAATGCGCCGAGCGCAAGTCCGCCAGCGTGGTCGTGCCCATGTCGCCCGGCGCGCCTGCAGGCGCGCTCACTGCCCCTGCATGTGGCCGTGCAGCGTCGACAGCTGGCCCGGCAGCGAGGAGAAGTAGGCGGCCAGGTCCTCGATTTCCTGGTCGGTCAACGGTGCGGCAAAGCCGGCCATGATCGGGTTGGTGCGCGTGCCCGAACGGTACTCGTGCAGCGCGCGCATGAGGTAGTCGCGGTACTGGCCGGCCAGGCGCGGGTACTGCGGATCGACGCCGGCGTTGCCGTCGGTGCCGTGGCAGGCCTGGCAGGCCAGCGCCTTGGCCTTGCCGGCGTCCAGATCTCCCTTGGCCAGCGCCGGGACGGCGACCACGGCCAGCAACGAAACCGCAAGCGATGCAAGGATGCGCGTCATGGGATGGGTGTCCTGGATGGGTGGCTTACGGCGTGATGCCGGCGAGGAAGGTGGCGATGTCGCGGATGTCCTGGTCGGACATGCTCTCGGCCTGGGCGCGCATGGTCGGGTGCGAACGCTCGCCCTTGCGGTATTCGGTGAGCGCGTTGACGAGGTACTCGTAGTTCTGCCCGCCGATGCGCGGCACGTGGTAGTTCGGGTACGGATTCTTCCAGCCTTCGATGCCGTGGCACCCCGAGCAGGTGTAGGCCTTGGTCTTGCCGGCAGCGGCGTCGCCCTTGTCCGCGGCCAGCGCGGTGGTGGAAGCCAGGGTCAGGAGCAGCACAAGGCAAGTCGCTCGAATCATCGGATCGTCCCGCAGCGATGGATGGGGAAAGCTCGTCGCGCAAGTATAGCCAGCAAGCCGCGCGCTCTACCACTGCAAACTTGACCTGGATCAGGACGCGGCCGCACGCGGCATGCGCGTGGCCACGATGCGGCAGGCACCGCTCGGGGGCATGCATGTGGCGACACCGGTGGACGGGTGTCGCCGACGCGGCGCCGGACTAGCGGCTCTGCGTGGAGCGCAGGCCGGCGCGCGAACGGCGCCGCTTGCGGCTGGCCGATTTGCCCGGCGCGGCGGTCTTGGCGGCGTGGCCGTGGCGCGGCGTGGCGGTGTTCTGGCGCGCGGCTGGCGGCTTCTGCTGCGGTCGCGCCCGCGCGCCATCGTCGGTGCGCAGCGGCTGCGCGGGCTCGAAGCCGGCCACGGGCACGATCTCGATGTCCTGCTTGAGCAGGCGCCGGATGTCGCGCAGCAGGCCTTCCTCCTCGTGGCACACCAGCGAGATCGCGAGCCCGGTCGCGCCCGCGCGGCCGGTGCGGCCGATGCGGTGCACGTAGTCCTCGGCGACCATCGGCAGGTCGTGATTGATCACGCGTGGCAACTGGTCGATGTCCAGGCCGCGCGCGGCGATGTCGGTGGCCACCAGCACGTTGATCTTGCCGCTCTTGAAGTCGGCCAGGGCGCGGGTGCGCTGGTTCTGGCTCTTGTTGCCATGGATCGCGGCCGCGCGCAGGCCGGCCTTGTCGAGCAGCTTGGCGAGCTTGTCGGCGCCGTGCTTGGTGCGGCCGAACACCAGCGTCTGGCTCGCGTCGGATTCGAGCAGGTGCAGCAGCAGGTCGCGCTTGTGCGCGGCATCGACCGGATGCACGCGATGGCTGACCGTGGTGGCCACGCTGTTGGGTTTGGCAACCTGGATCTCCAGCGGCGCGCGCATGAACTCGTGCGCGAGCGCCTTGATCTCGGGCGCGAAGGTGGCCGAGAACAGCCAGGTGATGCGCTGTTGCCGCGGCAACTGGGCGAGGATGCGCTTGATCGCGGGCAGGAAGCCCATGTCGAGCATGCGGTCGGCCTCGTCGAGCACGAGCACCTCGACCTGCGACAGGTCGACGCTGCGCTGCTGGATGTGGTCGATGAGGCGGCCGGGAGTGGCGATGAGGATGTCCACGCCACGGCGCAGTGCGTCGACCTGCGGCTGCATGCCCACGCCGCCGAAGATCGTGGTGGCGCGCACGCGCACGTGCTTGCCGTAGTCGCGCACGTTGGCGTGCACCTGTGCGGCGAGCTCGCGTGTGGGCGTGAGCACGAGCGCGCGCGGGCACCTGGGCTGGGCCGACTTGGGATCGGCCACATACAGGCGCTGCAGCAAGGGCAGCGCGAACGCGGCGGTCTTGCCGGTGCCGGTCTGGGCTCCGGCCAGCAGGTCGCGGCCTTCGAGCGCGGGTGGGATGGCCGCGGCCTGCACCGGCGTGGGCGAGGCATAGCCCTGCTCATCCAGTGCACGCAGCAGCGCGGGGGCAAGCCCGAGGATTTCAAACGACATGACGACTCCTGTGCCGCGGCCGCGCGCCGGTGGCGCACGTGCGCAGCGATGAACGTCCGGCATGGGGCCGGCTTCGTCCGCGGCGTTCCCTGCAACCGCGCGGCGGGCGAACTCGAGGGAGCGGCCCGTGCCCGGTGGCGGCGGGTCCGCGATTTGCGGCGACGTCAAGTCGAGCGGTGCGGAAGGCGACGCGCGTGCCAATGACGCGTGTGCACCGGGATTTCCGCAAGGGAAGATCGCGCAGCGGCGCAACAAACGCCGCGCATTGTACGCCAATGGCCGCGTGGCTGCGCCAAATCGGCAGCGCATGCGTTCAGCCGCGGGGAGGTTTGCCGCCGCGTTGACGTTCGTGTGCGCAGGCTACAATCACGCCGATGCGCGATCCACACACTGCCCATGGCGGGCCCGGCCGGCTGCGGTCGCGGCCCCTCGCGCCCCGGAGCATCGGCACGCCGCGCCGGCCCGACAGCGGGTCATCGCGATGAATGCGCGCACACCGCCACCGCCGGCCATCGCGGGCCAGCGCCTGGACGTGTGGCTGTGGGCAGCGCGCTTCTTCAAGACGCGTGCGCTGGCCAAGCAGGCGATCGAAGGCGGCAAGGTCGAGGTCAACGGTGCGGCGGGCAAGCCCGCGCGCACGGTGCACGTGGGCGATGTGCTGCGCATCGCGCGTGGTGAGGAGCGCTTCGAGGTCGAACTGGCCGGACTGTGCGCGCAGCGCGGCCCGGCCGGCATCGCGCGGCAGCTGTACCGCGAAACGCCCGCGAGCCTCGCTACGCGCACCGCCGCGGCCGAACTGCGCCGCATGCAGGGACCGGCGGCGCCGGCGCGGCGTCCCGACAAGCGTGCGCGGCGCCTGATCCGTGCGCTGGGCGACCTCGACATGTTGTGAGGCCGCGGCCCGCGCGCCATCACGCCGCGCGCCCGCATGCGCGTGCGTGTCGGGAGCGCCGGGCAGCTCAGTCCTGCACGAGCCTGCGCAGTCGATACAGCGCGTCGAGCGCCTCGCGCGGGCTGAGCGCATCGGGGTCGAGCGCGCGCAGCGCCGCATCGACCGGTGAGGGCAACGGCGGCGCGAACAGCCCGAGCTGCGGCTGCGTTGGCGTGGGCGAGAGTGTCGGCGCCGCAGGCGAGGGCGGGGTCTCCAGCGCCTGCAGCGTGCGTCGCGCCTCATCGATGACCGCGCGCGGCAGGCCCGCGAGCGCCGCCACCTGCAGGCCGAAGCTGCGGTTGGCCGGGCCGTCCTTGACCGCGTGCATGAACACCAGCTGCTCGCCGCGCTGCGGGTCGTGGAACTCCACCGCATCGAGGTGGACGTTGGCGATCACATCGTGTTCGCCGGCAAGTTCGGTCAGTTCGAAATAATGGGTCGCGAACAGCGTGAACGCGCGGTTGCGCGTGGCCAGCGCGAGTGCGCACGCGCGTGCGAGAGCGAGGCCGTCCCAAGTGCTGGTGCCGCGGCCGACCTCGTCCATGAGCACGAGGCTGGCCGCGGTCGCGTTGTGCAGGATGTTGGCGGTCTCGCTCATCTCGACCATGAAGGTCGACTGGCCGCGCGCGAGGTCGTCGCCCGCGCCGATGCGGGTGAAGATGCGGTCGATCGGCCCGATCGTGGCCGCATCGGCGGGCACGCAGCTGCCGATGTGGGCCAACAGCACGATGAGCGCGGCCTGGCGCATGTAGGTCGACTTGCCGCCCATGTTGGGGCCGGTGATCACGAGCATGCGGCGGGCGTCGTGCAGGTCGAGGTCGTTGGGTTCGAACGGGTCCTCGCGCACCATTTCCACCACCGGGTGGCGGCCGCGCACGATGCGGATGCCGGGTGTGTCGACCAGCTGCGGGCAGGCCCAGCGCAGGGTCTGCGCGCGTTCGGCCAGCGTCGCCAGCACGTCGAGTTCGGCCATCGCGCCGGCCGCGAGCTTGAGCGGCGCGAGGCGCTGCACGAGGTGGTCGAGCAGTTCCTCGTAGAGCTGGCGCTCGCGCATGAGCGCGCGCTCGCGCGCGGACAGCACCTTGTCCTCGAACGACTTGAGTTCCTCGGTGATGTAGCGCTCGGCACCCTTGAGCGTCTGCCGCCGCGTGTAATGCGCGGGCGCCTTGTCGGCGTTGGCCTTGCTCAGCTCGATGTAGTAGCCATGCACGCTGTTGTAGCCGACCTTGAGCGTGGCGATGCCGGTGGCGGCCTTCTCGCGCGCCTCCAATTCGACCAGGAACTGGTCGGCATGCGTGGACAGACGCCGCAGTTCGTCGAGCTCGGCATCGAAACCTTCGCGGATCACCCCGCCGTCACGCGCGATCGCGGGCGGGGATGCCACGACGGCGGCGGCCAGGTGCGCGACCGTGTCGGCATGATCGCCGAGGTGGCCGAGCAGGCTCGCGAGCAGCGTGTCGGCAGCCGGCAGCAGCGAACCGTCGGCGGCGCCGAGCACGCGCGCGATCGCGGGTGCGAGCGCAAGGCCGTCGCGCAGCGTGGACAGGTCGCGTGGTCGCGCCGAGCGCAGCGCCACGCGCGCGAGGATGCGCTCGAGATCGCCCACGCCGCGCAGCACCTCGCGCAGCGGCTCGCACGCGGCGCCATCCTGCAGCATCTGCACGGCCTGCTGGCGGCGCTGCAACGGCGCACGTGCGCGCAGCGGACGATGCAGCCAGCGCCGCAACAGGCGTGCGCCCATCGGTGTCACGCTGGTGTCGAGCACGCCGAGCAGGGTGAACGCATTGTTGCCGCTGGCGTGGGTGTCCAGTTCGAGGTTGCGACGCGTGGCCGCGTCGAGCGCGATGGTCTCGCTCGCGCTCTCGACCGCGAGGCCCGTGAGATGCGGCAGCGCGGCCTTCTGGGTTTCCTCGACATAGGCCAGCAGCGCGCCCGCGGCGGCGAGCGCGACGGGCAGGTCCTCGACACCAAAGCCCGACAGGTCGCGCGTGCCGAAGAAGCGCGCCAGCTCGCGCCGCGCGGTCTGCGCATCGAAATGCCACGGCCCGCGCTTGCGCAGGCCGGGCAGGGCGGTCACGAAGCGCGGCCAGGCAACGTCCTCGCCGACCAGGGTTTCGGCCGGCACGAGGCGGGCGAGTTCGGCATTGAGCGCTTCGGCGTCGGCGACCTCGTTGAGCAGGAAGCGCCCGGTCGATAGATCGACCCAGGCCAGCCCGTAGCCGCTGCCACCGGCCGCGATCGCGAGCAGCAGGTTGTCGCGGCGTTCCTCCAGCAGCGCGGCATCGGTGACGGTGCCGGGCGTGACGATGCGCACCACCTTGCGCTCGACCAGTCCCTTGGCCAGCGCGGGATCGCCGATCTGCTCGCAGATCGCCACCGACTCGCCCAGGCGCACGAGGCGGGCCAGGTACGACTCGGCCGCGTGGTAGGGCACGCCCGCCATCGGGATCGGCGCGCCCGCCGACACGCCGCGCTGGGTCAGCGTGATGTCGAGCAGCCGCGCGGCCTTGCGCGCATCCTCGTAGAACAGCTCGTAGAAGTCGCCCATGCGGAAGAACACCAGCATGTCCGCATGCTCGGCCTTGGCCGCGAAGTACTGGCGCATGAGCGGCGTGTGGTCCCTGGTGGAGGCTTCGGGGGCGGGGATTTGGTGTTGGGCCATTGATTTCGCTGGACTACGCTGGGTCACGTTCCGTTGCCTTCCGACCGCCTTGGCGCGCCTTCGGTGTGGCCCAAGTGTAGCGGCTGCGCCGCGCGCGGCCGGCGCACGACTGCGGCAGGACAGCGCTCGCCCGCTGTCCTTGCCTGCCGCAACCCTCACCGATCCAGCGGACTCAGCACCCCGTTGCCGCCGCGGTTGAGCACGTGCGTATAGACCTGCGTCGTCTTCACGTCCGCATGCCCGAGCAGTTCCTGCACAGTGCGGATATCCGATCCCGCTTCGATCAGGTGGGTTGCAAACGAATGTCGCAGCGTGTGGCAGGTTGCCGGTTTGGTGATGCCGGCACGGCGCACCGCGTTCTTCACGGCGCGCTGCAGTACCGACTCGTCCAGATGATGCCGACGTTCCACACCGCTGCGCGGATCGACGCTGCGCACGCGGGCCGGAAACACGTACTGCCACGCCCACTCTCGCGCGGCATTCCCATACTTGCGATCGAGCGCATGCGGCAACCACACTGCGCCGAAGCCGGCCGCAATGTCGCGATCGTGCAAACGACGCGCCTCGGCCAGTTGCCCCTGCAACGCCTCCACCACCATCACCGGCAGCATCGTGCGCCGATCCTTGCCGCCCTTGCCTTGGCGCACCGTAATTTCGCGTCGCGCAAAATCCACGTCCTGCACCCGCAGGCGCAGGCACTCCATCAAGCGAAGCCCTGAGCCATACAGCAATGCCGCCATCAACCACGTCACGCCGATCATCTGCTCCAGCAGCATCGCCACTTCTTCGCGCGTCAACACAGTCGGCAGGCGTTGCGGCTTCTTTGCCCGCCGTATGCCGTCCATCCACGGCAGATCCTGCGCCAACACTTCGCGATACAGGAACAGCAGCGCCGCCAGTGCCTGATTCTGCGTCGACGCCGCCACCCGTCCCTGCGTCGCCAAGCCAGACAAGAAGGCCTCCACCTCACGGCCACCCATTTCGCGTGGATGCCGTTTGCCGTTGGCGAGGACGAAGCGCCGCACCCAACCGGCATACGCCTCCTCGGTGCGCAGCGACAAGCCCAGCCGGCGTACGCGCGTCCGCAGCTCATCGAGCAACCGTGGCCGCCCTGCTTCCGCGGGAAACCTTGCCACCGCCATTCGAGTGGGACGATTCCATCGTCGGCCGCTCCTATCAGGGAAAGACGACGAGATCAGACGGTTGGGTTAGGCGGCGCGATCGACGCAAGCTGTTGTTTCGTGTAAGACATTTGCCATCGCCGAGTCCCGAAAAGCCCCGTTAGGCTGCGGGGTTGGGCTTCACTTTGGAACAGAATAGTAGTTCGGCGTCATAAACCGCCATGTCGTCATTGGCAACGGTCTACGTCAGGTCAACAAAGGAGAGTGCATGAACCGCCACAACTCAGCATTGCAAACTGCGCCTGTATTACCTCTGTTGCTTCTTCTTCCATCGGCGTTGCAAGCGCAGGACGTCTGCGAGGCATTTGCCAAATACGGCATCTACGACACCCAGACGGAAACATCTGACACAGACAAGGCTGCGTCCTTCCGGTCTTGGTTCTGTCAAAGCAAGTTCGAAAGCAAACAAGCCGCTGATTCAGCTGGACTCAGCTTGGGCTACGGAAGCTTCACGCTCGGTTTTGACTCGAACAGTGAGAGTTGGTCACAGTTCTCGTCGAATTACTGTCGCGATGACAGTTACAGCACCAAATATCGCCAGGCCACATTCTCGTTTGTGCAAACCATCAACGCAAATGCATCAAACAATATGCTCGCTTGTTTTCTTCGTGGAGGGTTGCACGCGAGAGTCGTTCCAGGAGCAAGACAGGATACCTTCTATGTTCAGGCGAGAATGAATCCAACGGGTTCAACCACGAAGGCCAGCGTTGTAGGCTTTTCGGTTATCGGAGGGACGTGCAGCGGGTCGATGAAAAACGGATATGAAATCACGGCTGCCGGAGTCGAGCAAATCTGCCAACGTGCTGGAGAGCAAGCGGTTGACATCAGCCTATCGGCGAGCGAGCAGGTAAATTGGGACACGCCTCGCGGCCTCAAGAGAATCGTCACTCCGCCACCTGCGCCGACCAAGCAGCCCATTTCCATTCGAGCCCAAGACTTCGTGCGCGGAACAAACGTCGCGATCGATCAGTGCGTAGCGGGACCAGGCACGTTGGCAAATGCGCCTCCGTGCAATACCGCACCGAATGCCGCAGAGTTTGACTTCGTGGCGACGGCCGCTGGCGCATATCGACTCGATATCAACTTCGCGGCAGCAATTTCACGACCGGTGAAGGTGATTCTGAACGGAAGGGTAGTACGAGATCAAGCGCTTAGCGAGACAACTGGCAGTTGGCTGAACAGTAATCTGCGATGGTCAGAGGTTGGCCGAGTTGTTCTGAAAGAAGGTTCCAACACAGTTCGTTTGGAACGGCCGGACGTATTTCCACACATCCACGATCTTCGCTTCGTGCCAGTAGCAGAGTAGCAGTTGTTTCCGCTATACGACATGACGCCTAACCCTTCGTTCCAGCGGACTCCCTTCGGCAGCCGCTGAACTCAATCGTTGGAAGTTGTTGCCAGTCCATGTCGCTTATCAAGGAGGGAGATTATGAAAATGCTAGTTCTACCTGCCGTTGTAGCGTCAGTACTTGCTTCAGGCTGTGCCACCTTTCATTCTCCGTCATCCAGAAAGGAACTCAATCAGAATCAGAGCTATTGGATGAGTTATGACGCATCAAGGAGAGGTGCGATTATCCTTGCCGAGAACTCCAATGTAAGAACCTGCTCTGAGCCAGCGCCGGACGTAGCGCTGTCATTTGCCAATTCGCTGAAAGGCGACTTTAAGCTTCCTGGAGACATTTCGGCGACAGGCGTCGCTGCAACACTAAACGCAAGTGCAATGGCCTTAGCCGGACGAGATAATGTAGTGCTGCTTGCGCGAGAAGCGCTCTTTCGCATCTGTGAAGCCAGCATAAATGGTACTGTAGCCGCATCGGAGGTCCAGTCGTTGTTTAAGGACGTATTTCAGCAGGTTAAAGAAATCGCCAAGGCCCAGGCCCAAAAAGCCAAAAGTGACGCGGACTCCGCAAAGTCGAGAGTTCAACAATTGCAGCTTTTGCAAGCAAAGTAACGTCATCGAAACAGAACAACATCTAACAATTCGTGTATGGACTTCCTTTGCAAGTGACCGAGTAAATCGTTTTCCGGCAAGCGGGGCGGTTGCTGTCGTGTATGCGGCCTTTGTCACGCTTCACGTCAACTTGGACAAAATGCCCTGGCTAACAAGATAAACTTTCACAGCTCAGGCGGCCTTCTTTAGTCGCTGCTGATTGATGGTTTTCCGATGCGCACGGGCCGCAGCAAGAGTTGGAGCCTCCACGTTCCCCGGGACGGTTCAGTTCACGGCGCCGCTGAACACGGCGTAGGGCGTCTGCGCAGAGGTTAGTTGATTCGCTTAGGAAGCAGCTCTTGACAACAACGCGAAGGAGAATCTCATGAAAAGGTTGGTTCTTGGCTTGGCAGTTGCAGTCCTGCTCGGTGGATGTACGAATACACGTATCTCAAGGAGCTTTTCATCCGGCCAGATTGGATGTCCTCCAGACGAGATTACGATAACCAACGAAACTGCAACGGGCCCGATGGGGCGTCTTCACAACTGGGAAGCAGAGTGTCGTGGAAAGCACTACATCTGCAGCTATGAGCAGACAGCGGGCGCGCACTGTAAAGAGGCGCTGCCAGAGCCGACCCAGAACGACTCCTCCGCGTCAGGAAGCTAGCCACCGGGGTCGTCAGATGATGGCGTACAGGCGCCCAACAAGTCGCTCAACCGGACACGTACCCGCTACGCGGGTTCGCGCCGGTTAGCTCGGGCGTTAGATGCCCATGGACACAGACCCGCATCTGCTCATTCTTCGGCAAGCTGCTGCGGGCACCTTGCCCGCCAGCATAGACTCCAGATCAACTGTCTCTGTTCAAGCCGTTCAAGACCTCATCACCTCCGGCCACATGGAGGCGCTGGACAACTCTAGCCTAAGCGGGCCAGCCTTCCTTGATCCGCGTATCACCATCTCTGGCCGTGAGTATCTGCGTGTACTGGAGGAGCGTGCTCGGGCCGCGTCATTGTCTGGCAAGACCAGCAAGCATCTTCCCGCCGTTCTCAAATGGGTCTTTCGCGTTATTGGTGCACTGATAGTTGCCTTTCTCATTAAGCAGTTCGTAGGCTAGCTTCGTGAGCTGGGCATCTAACATTCATGTATGGACTCCCTTTGCAAGTGGCCGAGTAAATCGTTTTCCGGCAAGCGGTGCGGTTGCAGTCGTGTATGCGGCCTTGGGGTGAGCGGCAGGCGGTCGGGCCATGATGGAATCCGCCGGGACGAAGCCACACGTTCAATCGGCCGCACAGGGCCAGAAGTGTTATCGGCTTGCTCGTCCCGGGGACCGACTCGTTTGCCATCGACGTCACTCGGTGCAACGCGGGTGGGAACTCGGCAACTGTTAGGCGCTAACGGAAGCCCACCGCTGATGCGCGAGTTCCCCGTTGCATGCCCTGTCGCATGGCCGACCTCAGAGCCACATCGAGTGAAGGCACGGTCTTGGCAGTCGACGAGAATGCCGACCCCGGATCAAAACCATCGTCGAAGATGACATCGTTGCATGAATCAAGCGGTTGACCGATGAGCCACAGCGAGACCGTGCCACAGGCCCCTGGCTGGTCAGACGAGTGCGCCGTGACGCTGAGCATGTAGTCGCCCGTTGGGTACCCGCTCCATACCAGCGGCAAGTCGACGCTGGCAGCGGCAAGGCACTCACCCTGGCCACAATCATTCGAGTTGGCGGACAGGTACATGACCGGAGTGAAGGCCGATGCGGTGCCGCCCATATTGATCTGCTGGATCGCGAAACAGGCCGAGTCGTAATGCAGCCTGATTTGTATCACCGGTCCCGGGCTGTCGTAATTGCCGTTGCAGAACCCAGCTTGGGTCTGCTCACCGAAACAGGTGTTCACGATCAACGGGGTGTCGGGCAGGTACGGCCAGATGAGCGGGGAAGCGCAGGTCTGTGCAATGACCTGTGTGCCGGCGCATACGCATGTCATTGCGAGCATGGATTGCGCAAGGCGCAAGCGCGCGAAAAGTGAGTGCTGGCGCGCGCTGGATGCGTGGCTGATGATTGACTGAGACGAGGCTTGAGACGACGTAGACATGGCAGACCTCCCGGTCGTGCGCGACGTGTCAATTGCTGGCTGGTTATCAGATCCTCATTGGAAGCGTCTCCATCAAGACCACCAAGTCGGCCTGGTGGATTGCTTGTCGTAGTCATGTTCGGACGATTGGATGATGCATCGATATCGCCGGCGAACGCCGCGCATGCTGATACAGGTCCAGCTTGGGTGCAAGGTGTCGCCACCCGCAAGCTGAACGCACAAATGCTGCATTGGCACACGCCCGGACGCCCGAGACGGGTGCGCTGGCCGCGATGCAGGCCGATATGCACCGCGATGGCATCGGCGCGCACGTGCACTTATGGGCTGGATCGGGCGGGTGGGGAGCCTCGGGCGCCATCCTTGCCGGCCCGGAGGCGGCGGATGACCAGCCGACCGGCTCAGCCTGCCGCGCGCACGATGCCGCGCTGGACCAGCGCGGTGACGATGGCGTGGGCGGCTTCTTCGGGCGACTGCGCGGTGGTATCGATGCGCAGTTCCGGGGTGGAGGGGGCTTCGTAGGGCGAGTCGATGCCGGTGAAGTTCTTGAGCTCGCCGCGGCGGGCCTTGCGGTACAGGCCCTTGGGGTCGCGCGCCTCGACCACCGCGAGCGGGGTGTCGACGAAGACCTCGATGAACTCGTCGCCCTCGACCATGCTGCGCGCGAGTGCGCGTTCGGAACGGAATGGCGAGATGAAGGCGGTGAGCACGATGAGGCCGGCGTCGACCATCAGCCGCGCCACTTCACCCACGCGGCGGATGTTCTCGACGCGGTCGGCGTCGGTGAAGCCGAGGTCCTTGCTCAGGCCATGGCGCACGTTGTCGCCGTCGAGCAGGTAGGTGCGCGCGCCCAGCGCATGCAGTTCGCGCTCGACGATGTTGGCGATGGTCGACTTGCCGCTGCCGGAGAGGCCGGTGAACCACAGCACCGCGGGGCGGTGGCCGTTCTGGCGCACGCGCGCCTGCTTGTCGATGTCGACCGCCTGCCAGTGGATGTTGTGCGAGCGGCGCAGCGCGAAATGAATGAGGCCGGCACCGACCGTGCGGTTGCTGTAGCGGTCGATGACGATGAAGCCGCCCATGTCGCGGTTGTCGGCGTAGGGATCGAAGGCGACCGGCCGGTCGAGCGCGAGGTTGGCGACGCCGATGCCGTTGAGC